>Ga0209500_10000079_pt1 | contig 89999 bp, 139 predicted proteins | sample S_140212_EF_Meta_FD_187323 | JGI IMG/M metagenome (GOLD analysis project Ga0209500, IMG submission 187323) | Freshwater microbial communities from Lake Simoncouche, Canada to study carbon cycling - S_140212_EF_MetaG (SPAdes) (version 2) | ecosystem: Environmental > Aquatic > Freshwater > Lake ...
AGCAGATACAGAACATCCAGGGCAAGAAGGCTGGGTCATGGCCACCCCCGTGGGCTATGCAAAAGCGGTAAATAGATTTGATCCCAATGCATTTGCGGCTCAAAATAGACAGAGAAATAATCCGCAACAGGCGTGATTTTCCCAAACTGACTAAATAAAAGCAGAGACTAAATGTCTCACTAACTTAAAGGAAATTTATCATGGCAGTATTTACAAAAACAAACGGTACGACCCAACCGTCATTCGCACTGGACGTAGCAAACGGTTCCATCGCTGGCACAGCCAACGTAGCAGCTCAAGGCCCAGTTCAGATCCAAGGTCCAAAACTTGACTTCTTCACTTTGACAGCTAACGCAGCGTTGACCAACGCTGGTAACGTTAACGGTTACTTGAACAATGTGTTGACTTCGATCCAACAACTTGGTACAATCGCAATTTACCAAGCCGGTGCTACAGCTGGTACAATCAGCTTGGCTATCTATCCAAGCGGTGCGTACACCACAGCAACATTGGTTACAGCGGCTCAAACAGCCAACGCAACTGGTGGCTTGAACATTGGTATCCCAACTGCCAACGTGACCACCACAGCCAGCTTCACTAGCCTGTAATCAGTTTAGACCCACAGCAACCCTGGAAGTAAAAACTCCAGGGTTTCTTTTTGGCATTAAATACTCACAGAATGAAGATCATGTGCCGTACCCTTTTTGATTGTAGCCTTACTGGTGTGACTGGACACTACAGATCAAGCGAGATTCCTTTTGTGGATCGTGCCGGACAAACCATACACAATCAACCCGCCTGGAATCATTCGCGTAACCAACAACGCAATTGGGAAACACTCTTGCAAATTATAAGTTTGCGAACACAACCCATTGATCTCTCTGTACCTGTTAAAAAAGACTCAGTATGGGAGTTTGAATTTAGATCTGAATCGGAGGGTGTGTTTGAAATGCATGGCAATGCAGATCCCTTGGCCGGCCTCAAACAAGATTGTGAAGGGGTTCCAATGATGTTGAATCTTACCGAACAACCCAGCATGACTCCTACCATTGCCACATCAGGAGATAATCAAAACATTTGGTTCATTACGGTAAATAATGCATTGGAGTAACTATAACTATGGTTGACACAACTGATATTGAAAAGAAAAGTCTTGAAGCACACGTTGAATTATGCGCAGAACGTTACCGAGCACTGGAACTACAATTAGATTCCATGATTGTGTGCATTGATGAGATCAAAGCAGACGTCAAGGTAGTACATGGCATGGTGCATCAAATGAGCGAACAACGTAACAGTCAGCTGATCGGCTGGGGTATTGGTGTAATTGGATTTTTAACAGCCACAGTAGGCTGGTTACTTACTCACTACGTATTTAAATGAGCCAAGAACAAAAACTAGATGCCTGGGCCGAACGCGAGCTCAAACGCAATATCGATAGTATTATTATAGATGACGGCACTGGGTCTCTTGTGGTTTTTGGAAGATATCGTATACAGCCGCAGGGTACCAGATTTCAAGTCAGCACCTGGGACAAAACTATTCATTCGTTCAGCACAAAAAAAACAGCCATGAGTTGGTGTACAACAGATCATCAACAACAGTACAATCTATCCAATCAGATATTGGTACTAGATCGTAAAAAACAGTCATTAGCGGCGGACATATACTGCCGACAAATTGCTGGCGAGCGCGGTAAAACAGAATCATTTTATGAAATCATAAACATGAAACTGCAACCCAAAATAGACCAATATAACTCAGTCACAGCCGAACTAGAGAAATGTGTAAATCAGGCTAAATATATGCAAATTAAGGGATTTAATAATGAAACTGCAAGAACTATCGGCTCCAACGCCAAGTAAGCAAATTGCCAAAGTATTCGAAAGTTACTTTGGTAGCCGCATTCGCTTTGACCAATTAACACGTGGTCAAACTCAATCAATGCTGGGTAAAGTACGTGGTATCTTGGGCGAGCATCGCAAAACTGCGCAACGTCATAACAGTGAGCAAGATCCACGTTATCTGCAATTGGTAATGATGGAACAGGCACTGTCTAGTCGCTTGCAAGAAAATGTCATTCCTCCTGCACCTGGTACTGCACCTGCAACTCCACAAGCCGCTGTGGCAGGTGGTACGCCTGCTGTGGCTGGAGCAGTGGCTAAAGATCCTAAATTGGCTGCTGCACTTAAAAAGAGTTCAGCTGGTCAAACATTAAATCCTGAAGAACAAAAGCTAGTGGCCGGCGCCGCAATGATGCAAGCCGAAAGCCGCTTCCGTAGAATGGCACGCCGACTGAACGAAAGCGAAATTCAACAAGCACAAGTTGTGTTGGCCGCTCAAGACATGGTTGACAAAATGCAAAGCATGTTGGAAGATGTGAGTGAATTGCAGTTCAAAGAATTGCCAGCTCTGGTTGACTCAATCAAGAATCAAGTTGGTGTTGATCAAGCCGCACAATTCAATGCAGATTCCACAGCCGCTCTCACAGGCTTGCTACAAAACATTCAAGGTGCCAAGCAACAACTTGACGCCGCATTAAATGTAGTAACTGGCGCCGCTCCTGCTGGCGCCGCAGCCGCTGGCGCTATGGGTGCTGACATCGCCGCAGGCGCAGGCGACATGGCTGCAGCTGGTGCTGACATGGCCGCCGCAGACAACATGGGTGCCGAGATGGGCGCTGATGCAGAATTAGATGCCGCAGCCGCTGACGCTGGTGCTGAACCTCCTGCCGCCGCGCTGGGCCGCGCCAAGAGATAATGAAAATATTTGAAGTTGACAGTAGCATGGGAATGGCGCCTTTGCCCAACCCAGCGCAACTGTCGGGGCTGGTGCAGTTTCTTAATGGGCGTGCAAACGATACCAATGCTCGAAAAGAAATTAGTCAAGATGCATTTATCAAATTGGCTAACGATCTGGATATCAACGTTACTCCACAAAATATAGTGGATGTTGTGAGTCAAGAGCCACTCAGCAACTTGTTGGAACCAATGGATCCAAACACAGGTGTGTTGATGTTCAAAGGTGCAGGACAACCCAATGTTGCCATGCCAGTAAACAAGGCTCAAGACATTGTGGCAAGTGCTGCCAAATCAGCCATGAACAAAGACCGCGGCGTCTAACCAGAACCAGTCAACTAAAGGTTGACCAAAAACGTTAAATATAGTATACTAAACTGTAGGAGGCGTATATGAAAAAACTCATTGCATCGATTTTGATCACCCTAAGTGCCACAGCAATGGCTCAACCGGGTTTTAGGCATCACCACCACCATCATGGGTATTACTCAGGACCCAATTACAGTTGGATAGCCCCTACCATTATTGGTGGCGTGATTGGTTATGAGATTGCACGTAACCAACCTCCTGTAGTGGTGCAACAACCTGTCATAGTGCAACAGGTTCCGGCCACAGTTTATTATGGACAAAGTCAACAATGTACTGCGTGGACAGAAGTCCAAAATTACGATGGCACAATTACTAGAACAAGGACTTGCTCACAATGAAACTAAGTAAACTAAGACACAAATTATATAGTGCTATCTTCAAACACGATAACACAAAAGAAAAACGAATTTGGTTCAAGATCCTTAAAAAATCTACCAAACACAAACATACTGAGGACATACGATAATGGCTTATTCAGAAAAAGTTGTTGATCACTACGAGAATCCACGTAACGTGGGTAAATTTGAAATTGACGACACTGTTGGCACCGGCATGGTTGGTGCACCTGCTTGCGGTGACGTAATGAAGTTGCAGATAAAAGTAGATGAACATGGTATTATTAAAGATGCTCGTTTCAAAACATACGGATGCGGTTCGGCCATTGCCTCAAGCTCACTCATCACAGAGTTGGTCAAAGGCATGACTTTAGATCAAGCAGGCGCAATTAAAAACAGCGACATCGCCGAAGAACTGGCTTTACCACCTGTGAAAATACATTGCTCCATTCTTGCAGAAGACGCCATCAAAGCCGCAGTAGCAGATTATCGCAAAAAGCATGATATCGTTCAGTGATACTGCCAGAAACAAAATACAAAAGCTAGTCACAGCCAAAAACTATGCTGGTATTCGCCTTGGGGTCAAGACCACAGGTTGCTCCGGGCTTGCTTATGTGTTAGAGTATGTCAAGGAATACACATCAGAACAGTATGTTATCAATTATGCACAGCCAGAGTTTGTTGTGCTAGTAAATCAAAAAGACAATGTGTATCTTCAAAACATGACAGTGGACTATGTGCGCCAGGGCCTTAACGAAGGCTTTGAATTCTCAAATCCTAATGAACGTGACCGTTGTGGATGCGGAGAAAGTTTTCGAATATAGTTGACAACTGGACTATAATTGTCTATAATAGACTATAATTATGTATAATCCAAAATTTGACTACCAGCCAATTCCCAGAGTTACAATAGAAGGCAAGCGTTACTACGCCACCCCGGACGGGCAAAATCTACCAAGTGTAACCACTATCCTTGACCGTACCAAAAGCGAAGCCAGCAAAGCGGCCCTGCACAACTGGCGTCGAGCAGTAGGCGAAGCCAAAGCACAACAAATCACAACCGAAGCAGCCAATCGTGGCACACGCATGCACACGTACCTGGAACGTTATATCAAAGAAGGTGCTGTTCCACCGCGTGGATCTAATCCTTTCTCTTGGCCCAGTCATGTGATGGCAGAAACTGTGATCAAGGACGGACTCAAAAACGTCAATGAATTTTGGGGTATTGAAGTTCCATTGTACTTCCCCGGGGTGTACGCAGGCACAACAGACGGCGCAGGCATGCACCTAAATGAAGAATCTATCCTGGATTACAAACAAACCAACAAACCCAAAAAGCGCGAGTGGGTCGACGACTACTTTGTGCAACTGTGTGCCTACGCAGAAGCACACAATGAATTACATGGTACACGAATACGCAAGGGTGTGATTTTGATGTGTGTCAAACCTGACTTGGATGAGCAACACAACATCATTGGCAAGCCACAATATCAGGAATTTGTGCTGGAAGGCGCAGAATTTGAGAAATACCGCACCCTATGGTGGAAAAAGGTCGAACAGTACTACATGCTAAATATGTGATATCCAAAGGACGATCACTGTGGCAATTGTACAAATATCACGAATCACACAACGCAAGGGTTTATTCAACGATTTACCCGATCCATTAGCAGGCGCTGAACTAGGCTGGGCAACTGATACTCGCCAACTTTTTATCGGGAACGGTACACTGGCCGAAGGTGCTCCTATTATTGGTAATACAGAAGTTCTTACTGAATTTTCTGACATCTTGAACTATGCCACAGAATACACTTATAAAGGTGATGCGGCTGGCTACACTGTACAAACTGGTGCCACAGCAGGCACACCGGTCAGTCAAAGTCTACAACGCAGACTGGACAGTTATGCTGTAATTACAGATTTTGGTGCCACTGGAGATGGTATTACAGATGTCACGGCTGACATCAACCGTGCATTAGATCAAATTTTTTGTCAAGACATCAACCCCTTGATCCGCCGAAGCATTTTCTTCCCAGCCGGCACATACATTATCACAGACACATTGTTGATTCCGCCTTACTGTAAACTCTACGGTGAAGGATCAGACAGTACAATTATCAGTTTCAATGTTCAAACCTGGACCAGTACCATTGGCTATGCCTCGGGGGTGTTGGTAGTGGATGGCGGTGTATACTACAGAAGCATTGCTATAGTGCCAATTGGTATTGCTATTAGTGATGCCACTTATTGGGGAGTTGAAACACTGCCTGATTACATGTTTAGAACCACAGACAGTCTTCAACAGACTGGTGCAAACATTGGCACCGGCGGTGCATTGGCACCGGGTCATGTGGAAATATCCAGCATGAAGTTTGCGACCAATGTACCCACCAGCGGAGCCCTAGTACAGGGTGCAGTAGACTGTGTGTTTGACTGTGTGGCATTTGAAGGCAACGGAACGGCTGCCACACTCACCACAGCCACACTTGCCACAGCCGGTGTGAGTTTTGCCAATCAAGGCAGTTATGTTTGTACCAATATTGTCTGGAACAATTGTGTGTTTACCAAGATGGCCTGGGGAGTGAACACAGACGAAGCAGTGGAAGGAGTCACTGTCAGCAACTGTAGATTTGATACCTTGTTCCAAGGTGTGTATCTTGGCATAATCTCTCCTCCGGTAAATTATGTTGGTCCTACTGGTGTACGTATAACACAAAACATGTTTGATAATATCTATGGCGAAGGCATCACCATTGTGAATTGTAGTCTCAATGCCACGGCCTACAACACGTTCTACGAGGTTGGAAACAGTTTTAATGGCCAGACCAATCCGGTGACACCTGTAATTGATCTAGATGCAACCAACAATGTCAGCGTTGGGGATATGTTTGAACGCAAAACATCACAATCATCAGACTTGCATCCTCGCATTGCACTGAATAACAAAAACAATATTGCCCTTGGCATGAACGTGAACAATATTGAATTATATCAAAGTAATGCGATAAGTCTAACCTTGGCCAATCAGTTGAGTGTGGGCACATACAATCGCATTGCCGGCATACAAGATGTTGTGGCCAACAATGCCACAGCCAACTTGGCCTATGTGAATGGCACCTACATCAGTAGTTTGCGAATGGACTACACCATAGTCCGTGCAGATCTTCGCCGCACTGGTCAAATGGTAGTTGTAAAAGGCCAGGCCGCAACTGGAACAGGATTTGCCTTTACAGATGACTTTGTGGAGAACGGTGCGACTGGTGTAACACTAGCTGCCGCGGCTGATGGTGCCAATGTGAGAATAACATATACTTCAACCAACACAGTGTCGGGCACAATCAACTACTCTATTACCAATCTCGGTTGATGTGGCCTAAAACTTTTGCCGAAAGGCTTGAGAGTTGGACTCAACTCCGTAAACACACCTCCACCGCCGACGAGGAAACAGCACTCCGTGCCATCAACTCATGGTGGTTTCAAACTCCTTGGAGAGCATACCATTTGCACTGGGACGACCGAGCCGTTTGGCCCGATCCCTGGCAATTATTGAGCGATGATCTCTATTGTCCTCTTGCTCGCGGACTAGGAATCCTGTATACTATAACTATGCTAGATCGACCAGATCTGCAGGATGCAGTGTTAACAGAGATAGATAGCGACAATTTAGTCCTAGTGAACAAAAAGAAATATATACTGAATTGGGATCCAGAGCAGATGTTAAATATCACTCTAGGACGTTCCAAACCCCACCACAGCATTACGCAAGAGCAAATAAAACAACAAATCGGATAACAATGAAGCAAATTATAGTACAAAAACGCAGTGGACGTCGCGAGCCACTAGCGTTAGAAAAATGGCAAGCACAAATAGCCAAGATTTGTGCAGGCACAGCAGATGTAAGCCAGAGCATGATAGAGATCAAAGCCCAGTTACACTTTTACGATGGTATCACAACTCACGAAATTGACGGTATTACTTTAAGAGCCATTGTAGATTTAATCGACGTTGAATCAAATCCTGACGTTGGTCACACCAACTACCAGTACGTGGCAGGTAAACAACGACTATCAATGTTGCGTAAAGACGTATACGGTTCATACGATCCTCCTCACCTGTTGGAGATTGTAAAGCGGAATGTGGCCACTGGCTTGTACACGCCTGAACTCCTGGAATGGTACTCGGAAGAAGACTGGAATCGGATGGAAGACATGATTGATCATGTGAAAGACGAACAGTATTCATATGCGGCAGTGGAACAACTGATTGAAAAATATCTTGTGCGTAACCGTTCAACAAAAGAGATTTATGAAACGCCACAAGTGCGTTACATGATTGCGGCTGCCACGGTGTTCCATAAAGAAGAACCCAATTTACACCGTATGCGTTACATAAAGGAATACTACAATGCTGCAAGTGATGGATTATTTACCCTTGCTACTCCCGTCCTTGCTGGTCTCGGTACCCCTACTAAGCAATTCAGTTCGTGCGTACTCATTCGCAGTGATGATGACTTGGATAGTATTTTTGCTAGTGGTGAAATGATGGCCAAGTATGCCAGCAAACGTGCTGGCATTGGTTTGGAGATTGGACGCCTGCGTCCCTTGGGCTCGCCCATACGTGGCGGCGAAATCATGCACACCGGCATGATACCATTTTTAAAGAAATGGTTTGGCGACTTACGCTCATGCTCACAAGGAGGTATCCGCAATGCAAGTGCTACAGTATTTTATCCTATTTGGCATCTTCAGTTTGATGATCTTATTGTACTTAAAAACAATCAAGGAACCGAAGAAACCCGAGTCCGTCATATGGATTATGGGGTTGTGCTTAGTGCTTTCTTCTGGAGACGATTTAAAAACAAAGAAAACATAACATTCTTTGATCCCAACGAAGTACCCGAACTGTACGAAGCGTTCTATGCCAATACTGAACGTTTTGAAAAACTCTATACAGAATACGAAAAGCGTAAAGACCTGCGTACCAAGACAATGAGTGCGGAAGAAGTGTTCAAGTCAGGCATACTCAAAGAGCGCACTGATACAGGTCGTATCTATTTGGTGTTCATTGACAATGTCATGAACCAAGGCCCGTTTGACACTGAATATCATACCATTTACCAGAGTAACCTTTGCTGTGAAATCCTATTACCAACTAAACCGTTTAAGCGCCTGGATGATGATGCAGGGCGAATCGCGCTGTGTACGCTGGGAAGTATTAACTGGGGTGCATTCCGGAATCCTGAAGACATGCGCCGAGCTTGTAGAATTCTGCAGAGATCCTTGTGTAATATCCTTGACTACCAAGACTTCCTGTCAATCCAGAGTCAGTTATCAAATGACGAAATTCAGCCGCTTGGTATCGGTATTACTAACTTGGCTTACTGGCATGCCAAGCGAGGACTCCAATATGGTAACAAGGACTCTTTGGCCGAAGTCAAGTCGTGGATGGAACATCAGGCTTTCTACCTTACCGAAGCAACAGTTGAACTTGCTAAGGAGCGGGGCCGTTGCAAAGATAGTGACCGCACATACTACGGTCGTGGTATATTTCCCTGGGAGAGACGTGCCAAGGGCGTAAATGAACTCGCAGACTTCACTCCTGAACTGAACTGGGAAAGCCTACGTGCTGACATGCGGGCATACGGTGTGCGTAACGCTACACTAATGGCCATTGCTCCAGTGGAGTCAAGCTCAGTTGTAATTAACTCTACCAATGGTATTGAAATGCCAATGAGTCTAATCTCAGTGAAAGAATCCAAAGCAGGATCATTAACACAAGTAGTTCCAGAGTATCACAAGTTAAAAAACAAATATCAAATGATGTGGGCGCAGAAAGACTGTGACGGCTATTTAAAAACAGCGGCTGTGTTAGCGGCCTATGTTGATCAGTCTATCTCAACAAACACATTCTATAACCCAGCACACTTTGCAGACCGCAAAGTGCCCACAACATTGATTGCCCGGAACTTGATGCAGGCCCACTACTGGGGGTTGAAAACATTCTACTACAGCCTGATCAACAAAGCAGGATCAAAACAAACTGCCGAAGAAGTAGCACCACTTGAGGCCATTGACTTTGATCTTGAGGAAGATTGCGAGGCCTGCAAGTTATGAACAGCATAGAAAAAGTCTGGGCACGAGCCACAGGCCACCTGATGGGCGAGTCAGATCATGATCGTCCGAATGTGCCTATATTGACTCTTCGAGAAGCCCGATTGGCCTTGTTCTTCAAGACCTTTTGGGTTGTGATACATGTTGTGACCTGTGGGTTCATCATAGCCAACACAATTAGACATTGGTAAAAATTATGTCAAAACAACAATACAATTTAAAAACAAAAACAGACTATCTCAACAGAAAGATGTTCTTGGACCCAGCAGGTCCAGTAACAGTACAACGATTTGAAGAAGTCAAGTACAACAAACTGGTCAAGTACGAGCAAGAAGCACGTGGCTTCTTTTGGGTGCCAGAAGAGATCAGTTTGACCAAAGATGCACAAGACTTCAAAGATGCCTCAGATACTGTCAAACATATCTTTACATCAAACTTGTTACGTCAAACCGCCTTGGACAGTTTGCAAGGACGTGGGCCAAGCCAAATCTTCACACCTGTTGTTTCAATTCCAGAACTAGAAGCCTTGGTCTACAACTGGACCTTCTTTGAAACCAACATTCACTCACGTAGTTATAGCCACATCATTCGCAACATCTACAACGTGCCCAAGGATGTGTTCAACACAATTCACGACACACAAGAAATTGCAGACATGGCATCCAGTGTGGGCAACTACTATGATCGACTGCACATGATCAACTGTCGCAAAGAATTACTAGAAGAGTTTCCAGAACATGAACACATCAAGGCCATCTGGTTGGCACTCAATGCCAGTTACGCCTTAGAAGCATTCCGCTTCATGGTAAGTTTTGCCACAAGTTTGGCCATGGTAGAGAATCGTATCTTCATTGGCAATGGCAATATTATTCAATTGATCTTGCAAGATGAAGTGCTACACAAAGAGTGGACTGGTTGGTTGATTAATCAAGTGGTCAAAGAAGATGCTCGCTTTGCCGAGGTTAAGGTCGAATGCGAAGGCGAAGTGTATCAGATGTACCTGGATGTGATCCGTGAAGAAAAAGCCTGGGCTGACTACTTGTTCAACAAAGGTCCTGTGATTGGTCTCAATGCAAACATTCTCAAAGACTTTGTGGACTTTACTGCGTTCAATGCACTCAAAGAAATTGGTATCAAGTATAGCGAGCCAGCACCACGTTCAACACCCATACCTTGGTTTACCAAACACGTGGATACCAGCAAGAAACAAACTGCACTCCAAGAGAACGAATCAACTAACTATGTTATTGGAGTTATGAGTGACAGCATTGACTACGACGAGTTACCTGAACTATGAGAAACTTAATTAATTTAATGGAAGACCAAGGCGTTACAGATGCATGGTTCCGTGACGGCGGATTTGAAACTTTTAAAAAGCCTATTCCTGTTCCATATACTATTGCAAAGCAGGACGGTGTTACTAAAACTTTAGAAGGTCCTGTTCCTCATAAGAGGGGTCATTACATTATGGGCCCGGGTGCCAAAGGAGAATTTTGGCCCATGGATCCAGATAACTTTCACAGCAAGTATGATGATAACGGGGATGGTACTGGCACACCAAAAGGCGGCGTTACCAAACTGGCCAAACTGGCAGACCATGACGGTATAATTAAAGCCACTTGGGGCAACTTAGAATACACTCGTGGCAACGACTACATTGTGCGCCATGGCCCGGGTGATTACGGCCCGGTTAAGAAAGATATCTTTTTCAAAACGTACGACACATCACAACTACAAGGAAAATAAAATGAAAGCAATTGTATGGTCAAAAGACCAGTGCCCTTATTGCGATCAAGCTAAAAACTTGCTCAAGATGAAAGGTATTGAATTTGAAGAACGAAACGTTTCCAAGGATTGGACCCGTGAACAACTATTAGAAGCAGTCCCAAATGCTCGCACCGTGCCACAAATATTTCTTGGTGAAGAGCTAGTGGGAGGCTTTAATGAGCTTAGACAACGTCTCGCTTGATGGTATCACAATAGACTGGTTTCGACAAAACATTCCAGACTTTGAGACCAAGCCATTTTTTACTGCTGATTGGTTTTCCAACGGCTTGGTAAATTTTAACTTTGTTAAAGAACATGCTGAACAAAAGTTATCTAGTATCTTGGAGATTGGGTCGCACGAAGGTCGTGCCACTTGTTGGATGCTGGAAAATTTGTTGGCTGAAGATGGTACAGTAACTTGTGTTGATCCGTTTGGTAATACACCAATGAATGCATACAAGAATGATGAGTTGCCTGAACAACGTGTCATTCAAGACATACACAAGCACAATACAGATTTAATAAAGTTACCTACACAAACAGTCGAAGTCTTGCCCGTCATGAGTTATCATGGTCTGGCACAATTAATTGTTGATCGTCGAGAGTTTGATTTGATATATGTAGACGGCAGTCATTGTTCAGATGCTGTGTTAGCAGATGCTACCATGGCATTTGGTTTACTCAAACACGACGGCTACATGATATTCGACGATTATTTGTGGAACGAGTCCCCGGATGTGTTGGACCATCCTAAAATGTCCATTGATGCTTTTGTGAACATGTTTCAAAAACATATTCGCATTGGCATGATCAATTATCAATACGTTATACAGAAAGTTTAAAATGCAATTAGTAGCAGAAACAGGTAAAGTTTACACCTTTAAGTTAAACTCAGGTGAAGAGCTCATTGCTAAAGTCAGAGCAATCGATGGTGAATGCTTGACCATTGAAAATCCTGTGAGCGTTGCACCGGGACCGCAAGGGCTTGGTCTAGTGCCGTCGATGTTTACCGCAGATCCTGACGCAGAAATCAAGCTAAATAGCAATAGTGTGTCGATTTATGCACTAACTGATGATTCAGTTAAAATGAAATATATTGAAGCCACAACTGGTATCAAAGTGCCAGAGAAAAAACTAATACTAGGATGATATGCCAGCAGTACAGCGAGTAGGTGATGCAAACGGAGCCGGTGGGGTAGCCCAAGGTGGCGTTGCCTCTGTGCGTGTGAATGGGCAGTCTATAATTGTTGATGGCAACCCAGTAACCGCTCATGCACCCTGGCCACAAAGACGGAATAATCCACACCCTCCACATGCGGCAGCTACTACCACTGGCGGCAACGGCACAGTCAAAGCTGGTGGCATACCTGTAGTCACAACTGGATGCGCTGACACCTGCGGACATGCCCGTGCTGGCGGTTCGGGTGATGTAAGGGCAGGATAATGCCCAGCATACTAACACCACTACAATTGACTGCGGCGGCATCCATGTTGAGCAACAGTGGATTAAAAGGATTTCCCACAGCGTTGCAAACGGCCATTGCCACATTCAATGCCACCACAGTGATTGCTAATTTCATTGCCGCGGTGAACTTTTATAAATCTCAGTCATTTGCAACATCAAGCACGTTGACTAGTTTGTTGAGCATTGGCAGTACAGTGTGTCCAGCCTTGGGCAACAGCATACCAGCCAGCCCAGTGGGAACCTACACTTATCTCAATAGCGAATACCTGATCAACTATCTTGACCCGGTTGACGGATCAACCATTGATCCCAGTGGATTTTCTAACTTGATTGAACAAACCTGCGCGGCCTACCTGGGCGATGGTGACTATGGTCGATTCAGTCAAGGATTTGTTGCTGTGCAAGGTTATATTGCCAGCACCAACCAGTATATCAATTCGGCAGCAAATGCCAATCAATTTCTTGGCCCAACCTTTACCAACATGGATTCATTGACCACCGCAGGAATCAGTGGGGTAAACAGCGACCTTGAAAAGTTAGGTGTGGACTTGGCCAAGCAAGGTAATCTTGTGAATCTTCAGAAACTTGATCTTTACGGCACTCCTGCTGGTTTAATACAACAGACGTCTCGCCTGGCCGGGGTCAGTAGACAAGCTGTGCCTGCTGTGCAATCAGTCATGAATGCAGCAGGCCTCACAGACAGCGACATTGAAAATATTGTGACAGACAATCGTGTGGGCCTCAATAGACCCAATGGTCTCAGTCAAAACGAGTTTGATCGCATACAAAAAACTGCCTATTCAGCGTTGTCAACAGTGACAGGTGATGATCTTGCTCAAATCTTGTCAATCCTGGATGTGACTACTCCTAACATAACCAATCTGGCACAGTTGTTGGATCCTGTCAAGGTGTTTCCGTTAAGTTATCCAACCATGCTGACTCCCACGCCCACAGGAGCAGTACCTATATTTGGCACAGGTGGTAGTGTGAATTCCAGCATCACGCCCATTGTCAATTCATATCTGCCCACAGCATCGGGCTGTGATGAACTGGGCAAAATTATTCCGCCTGCTGATGCAGTGGCCAACAAGGCCATTGAAGTGGCGCTGAAACAAATCAACAACATTGTCACAACCACACTGCCCGAACTAGCGGAAACAATACTGGGCACAGTAGATCGCGACTGGGATCCAGAACAAGAATATCTTGCCAATGATGTGGTCAAGGTGGACTCAGATGTAGCACCCACATTCTATCGAGCCAAATCGCCAGGTTGTACACCGGGTAATTTTGAAGTACCAGCCGGGGTGGACATTACAGACACCAACTACTGGGCAGAAACCACACTGGGTGGACTTAGCACTATGAAAGATTTGCCGCTGATACAGGCACAAACCACACCAGTGCCAGCTAGTGTGGCTGAGTTTTTTGCAACTGAAGTGGCCACAGGCACAGGACCATGCGGAGTGCTGACCACATACGATGTGCTGGGTCTAGCACTAGACAGCAATGACTTTGCCGCAAGACTAAACACCGCCACCACAGCAATCAATGTGTTGCAAGCCGCAGGTAGTCTTGCCGCACTGAATACTGCATACTCTAACATTTTGTTGGCTGCAAACAATGCCGCAGTGATAACATTAATTGGTAATGCCAACACTGCTATTGCCGCACTCAGTGCCAATCCCAATGTGACCACCTTGAACACAGCATGGACCTACATAGCCAACTTGATGAACATCAGCGCCAAGTACACAACACAAGCCGGGGTTGATTATTTCTTATTGCAAGCAAACGATACAAATAGTACCAAGAGTTTTGTGCAAAATTTACCACAATATGGTCGACTCTCTGCCAACGGCGATGCTGCACAGTTTCTAGAAAATCTAGCAGACACCGCAACGCTGGGTGGCCAGGCAATTGTTGGTACCATGAGAGAAGGCCGCAATCAGGAACGGTTGAATGCCAGCGGCTTGTATAACAACACTCAGACACCCAGCGATGCTGTGGTAGCACCAATTCCGGTAATACTCCCAGTTAATACATAAAACGGTTACTTTGAGGTTGATTTTGTGTTGACTTTGTACACATACTGCTATATAATACAGATTGACTTATGTCATTCTATTTTAAAAGGAAAAACTAAATGAAGAAAATCTTCGCAATCTTGGCCGTGGCCATTTCCGGTACTGCTTTTGCAGCCGACAGTTTCACAGTTGAAGGTCAACATGTGAACAACGCAGGTGCCGCGGCACAACAAACTTATGTTTTAGGTGTAAAGAAAGAGTTCAGCGGCTTTGCCGGCGACTTGGCATTCTCTAACACACAAACAGAAGGTACTGGCGTATTGACCACACGCCTGGAAGCAGGTTTAACCGCCGCCGGTCCAATGGGTTTGTATGTTCGTGCCGCAACAGGACAAAAATATTCTAACACAACTGATTTTGCATACTACTCTGTAGAGCCAGGCATTGCTGCCGCAGTTCCAGGTGTTGCAGGGTTGACTGCCAAAGTTGGCTACCGCTGGCGTTCGGCGTTTGATTCCAGCGCAAGCGGAGATCAAACACACACAGCCCGTTACTCATTGGCTTATGCTTTGAGCAAGAACGATACTGTTGCTGTCAAGTATGACCGTGTCAACGGAGACAACAACCAAAAAATTATTGCAGTAGCATACACACGTGGTTTCTAAAAAGTAATACTTTAGTACTACAAAAGCCCTACTGCATGTAGGGCTTTTTTTATGGTTGACCAATAATTCCCATTTTGCTATAATATAGACATAGAGTAACAAAACAGGAGCCCAGCATGGAAAAACTCACATCAATTCAGCAACTTAACAGGTCTATCATGTTTGGCACGTGGACCGACGTTGAACTTCGAAGCATGGCCGATGCCATTCGTTTCAATCAGATCAGTCTCCGCAAGCAGGTCAAACGTAGTCTGGACGTGGGCGTTCGGGTGCGTTGGGTCAGTTCCAAGAACCCCGCAGGTGCCACAGGCACAGTGAAAAAGATTGCCATCAAGTATGTCACAGTTCGTAACGACAGAGACGGCGGCTTGTGGAAGATCCCGGCCAATATGTTGGAGATCGTTGAAGGTCAGATGGTGACAGCATGAAATTATACACACCACGAAGTTTTACATTTGATGTCATAGTTAGAGAAACTGCCGATGGCTGTATCACTAGAACCTCCAAGGGCGGACCATGGTTGCGATTGGCTATGAAAATGGCCAAGTCTGGCAAGGCCCAGTTGACCTGTGAGGGCAAAGGATTTTACGGATACGGTCGCTCTTACGATGTTGGTTATACCTGTGTAAGTTATACCGTGACGGAGATTGTATGAACTTTCGTTCTTGGTGCAGAGAAAAGTGGTACGAGCATATGGACGAACTGATCAGTTACGGGCTCAAACCACAGTTAACCGCACAAGAATATTTCAACAGATATAAATTTTGGCTCAAACGTGAATATAGACATCAACAAGGAGTGAAATAATGGGTCTCGACATGTATGCATACACTGCCGCCAAAGAACAGGCAGATTCGGAAACTGGTCAGCGTGAAATTGCCTACTGGCGTAAACACCCTAATCTGCACGGTTGGATGGAACGACTTGCGGAATCTAAAAATGTGGAGTACAGCACATTCAACGGGGTTGAACTAGGACTCACCTGGGAGGATCTAGATGAACTAGAACGTGCAGTAACGCATAATCAATTACCCTCTACCCAAGGCTTCTTTTTTGGCAACGAGTCAGATGACTTTTACAAAGAACAAGATCTTGAATTTATCAAGAAAGCCCGAGCAGAATTGTTCATGGGACTTAAAGTGTTTTATAACTCTTCATGGTAACCACTTAAATATATGAATGAAACCAACTTCTCAAACGAAAGGTTTGACAGCATAGTGGCGGCAGGATGGATCCGTGATCTAGAAAGTTCAGACAGTCGCATACACAAAGAAAAAACAATTGAAAAAGCATTGATGGCCGCCAAACTGGGCAGTGCCGATGCACAATGTTTCCTCTTTAATTGCTACCAGGCTTACAATCCTTTCTACACTTTTAACATCCGTCAGGTGCCCGAGACAGAGGGGCTGACTGATAGGCCCAATCCTTGGACAAAATTTTGGGGGTTGTTGGAGGCCTTGCGTACAAGGTCTACTACAGGTAATCGTGCTAGAGAAGCTATTGAACAAATGAGCCAACAGTTTGACTCAGACGAGTGGAACAACTTGGCTCGCCGTGTGATGATCAAGGATCTGCGTTGTGGCATTTCAGAGAAAACACTAAACAAAGTACTGGGCAAGACTGAGTACAAGATTCCTGTGTTTACTTGCCAACTGGCACAAGATTCTACAGACCAACCCAAGAAGTTGAAAGGCGTCAAACGCCTGGAAGTCAAACTGGATGGTGTGCGAGTACTGGCAGTGGTTGACGGTAGCAATGTCACCTTGTTCAGTCGCAATGGCAAAGAGTTTGAGAACTTTCCACAGATTGTAGATGCAATCGAAGATGCTCGCAAGCACTTTCAATGGGGTCGTGGCACAGGCGGACGTTTTGTATTGGATGGCGAGATTGTGGGCGAGAGTTTCCAGAAACTCATGAAGCAGGCACATCGTAAGAGTGATGCTCGAACTGATGGCATGGTATATCACATTTTTGATATTCTTCCATTAGATTCACTGCAAGAAGGTCATTGTAACATACAGCAGTACAAACGCATTGAATGGATTGAAAGTGCTCGAGATCGTCTTTTGGAAACACCTTGCTTGAGAATCATGAACGGCCTGGATGTGGATTTGGACACAGCGGAAGGGCATGACATCATGAACCGTTTTGCCCAAGACGCTGTGGCTGAAGGGTTTGAAGGCATCATGATCAAGAGTCTGGATGCACCTTATGAGTGCAAACGTTCAGACTTTTGGATGAAATGGAAACCTACTATCAGTGTTGATCTCAATATAGTGGGTTTTGAAGAAGGAACTGGTCGCAATGCGGGCCGGTTGGGTGCTATAATATGTGAAGGAGAAGACAATGACCGTAGAATTTGTGTTAATGTTGGTACTGGCTTTAGCGATACTGTTCGTGATGAGTATTGGGCCTCAAGGGATCAGTTACTTGGTCACTTGGTTGAAGTCCAAGCGGACGCAGTCACCCAAAATCAAGACGGAACCTACAGTCTCCGATTCCCGAGATTCTTGAGATTTCGAGACTTTGACGCCGGAGAAAAAGTTTGATGACACCATTGTACGAAATAGTGCTAGTGGCAGTCATGGTAACTCAGAGTTCAACAGGTGGACCTCTAACCTTGGATTATCAACCTCTAGACTACTACACGTCATGGAGCACTTGTCTTAAAGAAGAACGTAGACTGCAAGCACGACTCAAAGAACGAGAAAGAATCAAAGCCTATATTTGTTTGAAAGTTGACAGAGACTAAAGGAACAGTATGAAAATTGGATTAAGTTACAGCCGTTGTATTCGTGACATTGTGGATGGTAAAGTTGACATCAACGATGTGTTGGTGCTGATCACTCGTACGGATTTTGATCCGCATGATGATGAACAATGGGCGGGTATATGGACTGGATACGGCGGCGGCCACGTATTTGGCAATCCGTTTAGTAATCCAGAATGGATGAACTATTCTGCTGAGTATGAAGATACGTTTAGAAGCATTAGCAAACAACTTTGGGATCAAGGCAAATTTCATCAACCACGCAAATTTGGTGCTCGTCCTCACCGACTACCTTACTACTGGCTTGAAACAATCGTGGCCAATGACGAGTTAGAAAACTCGCCTACAGTTAAAGACGCATGGGACAAATTCCAAATGGTATCAGGCCTCAAAGGCACCCCATTGAAAGCACACAATGAATAAACGAGTTGGACCTATTACCCTGGACAGCGAAGCCGCTGACCGCATCACTATGCTCACTCTCAAAGAGCAAAGAGCTTACCTCAAGAAAGAACTCACAGAGTGGAAAAAGGATCCGCGCACAGATACCAATCCTGGCGGCAAGTGGATGCATCCTGAGGATGTGGAAATCAACACTCGCATGATTGAAGCATTGAATACAGTTATCAAGTACTTTGGCGAATGACACATAAATCAGCAAATGGTGTTTGCGGGCACCTATTAAATTTAATTGATGGCACTGTGGTGTTTCGGGTGTATGATTCTGAACACAACTTTGTAGACTATGATTTACATCACAGTGACTTGTGTGTTACAATCGATGATACAGATGCATACTTTTATCGAGATAACAATCGAGATATACTAGACCATGCACCTATGACATTGGGGTTAACAGATGATAATTGAAATATTTTTGTACGGTTTTATCACAGCATTTGGTTGGTGGAGTGCCACACACTATGTGATTGAGCCACACTTTCCTCCACCTATTGAAAAGAAAGCGGAACAAAAGTGAAAAAAATCTACTACGAAAAACGTGGACGCAGATATATTCCCGTGGCTGAAAACGACTATGACATGTTTGACGCTTTTCCTAAAGGATCACATCTTGTGATGTGTTACCCAGGCGGGCAAAGCAAACGCTACAACATCAATCCCAACCATGCGGCCTTGCTTGCGGCCAGTCGTGTGGCTGAGTTTGCCATGTGCGATGCTCTGCGCAAGGCCAGCGAAGTACAGCCAAGTCGTATACCTCTTACACCTGAACAAATGGCAGCTTGGAATCACTTGATCGAAGTGTTTGGTGAAGATGCCAGATCACTATCTCGGGCCAGTGCTCACGACATTGCCGAAGCAGGATTGAAAGCATTGCAGGCAGAAGCAGATCAATTAATGAAACATGCAAGTGTAAAAAGTGCATACGAACAATTCCTGTTGGTATGTGAACTGACCAGGAAGGAGAACACATGAGGTGTATCTCATCCAGGAATCTTGAAATACAGTTACCATGGGAACCAGGCCTACTGGAATGGTTACAACAACACTATCCTGCTTCGGGATATTTTTTAATAGAGGATTAACATGGCCACCATTGAAGAACAACAAAAACTCATTGAAGTTTTGAAATTTACTCCAAGAACTTACAAAGTCAGTATGTGGGGCTATGGTGGCGAAAAAGTCATGGGCACAGTAGAACGCGATGTATGGGACTACTGCATGGAGAACCAAGTTGATCTTTCTGAAATTGCCTGGAGCGATGAAGAAACTGTGCAAGATGACATGAACCTTGATGTGGACCGGTTGCCATTCCCTCCAGGCTCCTGGTATGAATGTGATGACATGGCACATGTCAATGGCGTTAGCCGCAGTGCCGGTACGCTACAGATCGAGGACGAGAACGGTACAGTCGTATTTGAAAAGAGATTAGAAGATATGGATGGAGGCAGTGACGATGTTCCTGAATGGTCTTGCAATGACGAAGCATGGATTGGCAGTAAGCCCGAGGGTACCGTGGTGTTTATTGGTAGCAGTAACGAAAAAGGCACATTCTTCGAAGGCAATATTGAACTTACACAACCCTTTGACATTACCAAACTAACTCTGGGTTACGATGACATTGACGGTGAGGAACTGGTCAACAGCGTGACCTATGATGATGAAGACATTGATAACTTCGGCGGTAGCACAGACGGTAAGAGTTCAGACTTTGGAATGTATCTTGTAATGGATAACAATACCTGGGAAACCTATGCACCCGAAGAGAAAGACTGGGGCCATCCTCCGCATGGATCAAGTCCCAGCACCTGGGAAAAGTCTAAAACATTTAAGTTCAATAAAGTCCAACCCACACTGCCTGGCTATTACAGTTGTACATGGAAGCACTTCGGCACAACATATGGCACAGCATACTGGGATGGCACACAGTTTGGCGAATGGGAATACGGCAAGTTCAATCCTATCACAGGAGAGATTGTGACTTGGTCAGGATACAACTGGGACACCGGTTCGTGGGTTAACCAACCACCAGAACCTGTAGATATTGCGTGTGACAATAAAAAATGTGGTTGGGTAGGCAAGAGTGAGGATCGTCGCACTGACGATGACTACAACGATCACTGCCCTGAATGCGACGGCACAGAGTTTACTTGGATTGACTATGACCCGGACTCAGCAGTTGGCCGAAAGAATCGTGCTAAGTACTGCGAAGAGTGGGATCCTGCGATTGCAATGGATCGAATCGTGGCATCAGCAGATGAAGAACCGGCCAAGTGGCCAGCAACAAGACCTTAAAGGAGAAAACTATGAATGATACACTTGTATTTAATGATGAACAATACCGTTCAGCAGAACAAATCAACTCGGCCATGGGCCGTGTTTACGGACACATGAGCCTAGCAGTTGTTGTGTCAATGCTGATCAGTTACTGGGTAGGCACCACACCCGAGTTGCTACAGTTCTTTTTTACCGGCATAATGAAATGGATTGTGATCTTTGCACCCTTGGCAGCCATATTTGGTGTGAGCATGGTACTGGGTAATAACCCAAGTAAACCCATGGCACAGTTATGCCTACATGGCTTTGCAGCCTTGATGGGCTTGAGTTTCTCAATGATCTTTGCTGTGTTTGCCATGGGATCAATTGTGAGTGCCTTTATGGGTGCGGCCATCTTGTTTGGTGTAATGAGTGGATATGGCTACTTTACCAAACGCAGTCTTGACAGCATGGGCAAGTTCATGATTGTAGGTTTGATCGCCATCTGTATTGCCAGTATTGTGAACATCTTTATTGGCAGCACCGTGATGCAGATGGTGATCTCTGCACTGGCTATCATAATCTTCCTTGGTCTCACTGCATATGACACACAACAGATCCGTGAAGAACTCAGTGTAGAAACTACTGATGCCGCAGAAGTGCGTGGTGCGTTGACCTTGTACATGGACTTTATCAACTTGTTCTTGAATTTGTTACAACTGTTTGGCGATAGAAAATAAACATTACTGATTTTAGAACAACAATAAGTTGACACGCCACCACTTTCTTTGTATAATGTACATGTGCATGAGCAAGGAGATTGGTGGCGATCTAATGGTATGAGCGGGGTGATCGATTCGCCCGGGCCCGACATAACCGTGGCAGGTAGATATAAGATCCACTAGGTTGAGACACTGTCCAAGATCTAGCAATAGGTCAAAACCGGCTGGTACCCGGTGTATGCTTCAGTTGGAAATCACAGTGAAAGGAAGTTTAAATGTCTGTTAAAATAGAAGCCTCTGATTCCATGCTTCCGTCCCTTGACTCTCTTAAAACAACGGCTTTGCCCATGCACAAATTATATTTCGAATTGTCAAGTGTGGACACATGGTACACTATCATGCGAGAAGCACGAGCACAGTTTGGTAAAAACTGGCGTAGTCAAGCACATGTCAAACGACGACTAGAACATGCCGGCCTTTGGCGACTAGGCAACCCTGCAGAACGGGTGTGGTTTGAAGTGCCTGATCCCAAGTTTGGAACCTGGATAGCAATTAAACATGCTGTTAGACAGGTTGACCCCACCGGTAAATAATACTCTATGATATTTGGTTTCAGCATCCTGTTCACTGCAATCTTGTTGAGTGCAGTGGCCGCTTACTACTCAGTAGCAGGCCTTACTGCCATCTTCAGTGCGGCAACTATTCCTGTGATTATCATGGGCGGTAGCCTGGAACTGGGCAAGATTGTGGCCACTGTTTGGTTGCACAACAACTGGAAACGTGCTGGATTTTTGTTCAAAGCATATCTAGTGCCAGCGGTAATGTTCTTGATGCTGTTGACCTCAATGGGTATCTTTGGATACCTTTCCAAAGCACACTCAGATCAAAGTCTAGTATCAGGCGACAGCGTTGCAAAGGTGGCAATCTATGATGAAAAGATCAAAATATCTCGTGACAATATTGATGCCAACCGCAAAGCACTTAAACAGATGGATGAGGCAGTGGACCAAGTTATGGGCCGAAGCCAAGATGAAAAAGGTGCCGACAAAGCAGTTGCAATACGAAGAGGCCAGCAAAAAGAACGGGCTAGGATACTTGTTGACATTGAAACCGAACAGAAAAAAATTACTAGCCTTAATGAAGAGCGGGCACCACTAGCGGCCGAGTTTCGTAAGGTTGAGTCGGAAGTTGGTCCAATCAAATACATTGCGGCCTTGATCTATGGAGATAACCCTGACTCAAATGTACTAGAACGTGCGGTACGTCTTGTTATTATCATGATTGTGCTGGTGTTCGATCCACTGGCACTTACATTGATTCTGGCCGCCAACAAACAATTCCAATGGGCTAGAGAAGGCACAGGTGGCTTCATACATGACGAGCCCCGGTACGAGCCCGACGATGGTCCACTAACTCAAGACCAAATTGATCAACTTGATAAATCGGTACAAGCATTCCGAACAAAGCCGCCCGATGATCCTATACCTTGCCACAAGTGTGGCACTTCTTTAGTTGATGCACCGGGCATTGGTTTGTTCTGTCCCAACCGAGAATGTGATGTTTTTGACAATGTCAAAGGTGAAGAACCCATTACCTTTACAACACCAATTAAGTACCAGTTCTTGGATGAACATCACGAACCTGATATTCATGTGTATGACAATGAACGTCTGGTATCAAAGTTTGATAAAATGCAGGAAGTTGAGCCGCCAGACGAAGAACTCAACGATGATGATGCACTCAGAGCCGCTGTCAGACAATGGAAAGCCGCCAATCCCGAAGATACGTTGAAGAATCAGCGTTTCAAATTGATCAGAGGAGAAATTTCCGAATTACCTTGGATGGGGCTATTGGCTGATAATGAATCGAGAAAAGAAATAAACAGTGGCTTTGGCACACAGTTTCCACTACATGCTGAACGAGGAGATACCTTTGTAAGAGTTGACCGTCTACCCAGTGTGGTCTATAAGTACAATGGTAACGACTGGATGGAAGTTAACAAAAATCTAACAGACAGTTATACTTACGATATTGCTTATATTGATCACCTGATAGAACGCATTACATCTGGCGAATATGATGTTGAACTATTGAGTGAGACTGAGCGTGAGCAAGTAACACAACGTTTACAACAACAAAATACAAACACATGAAATCAACAGACCCAATCACAACTTGTAGTTTTTGTGCAAAACACAAAGACGCCGTGGCTAAATTAATAGTAGGAGAAGATGTTTCCATTTGCAATGAGTGTGTGGAATTATGCGAGACATTACTCAGAGATGAAAACATAATTAAACCCGTTGAGATGACTACATTGGATCCCGAAGATATTAAAAATCATCTGGATCAATATGTTATTGGACAAGATCGAGCCAAACAAGTACTGAGTGTGGCAGTGGTCAACCACTACAAACGCATTACCAATCCTAACCCTGATATAGAAATTGAAAAGTGCAACATACTCATGCTTGGCCCAACAGGATCAGGCAAAACACTACTGGCCAAGACAGTGGCACGTTATTTAGATGTGCCGTTTGTGATTGCAGATGCCACAAGTCTTACCGAAGCTGGTTATGTGGGAGACGATGTTGAGAGCTTGATCAGTCGTTTGTTTGCAGCCGCAGGCGGCGACATTGCTAAAACTCAGCGTGGCATTGTATTCATTGACGAAATTGACAAGATCAGCCGTCGTAGTGAAAGTGCCAGTATAACTCGAGATGTGTCTGGCGAAGGTGTACAGCAGGCCTTGCTTAAACTGGTAGAAGGTACCAAGTGCAGAGTCACTCCCACAGGCAATCGCAAGCATCCTTCAGGTGACATGATTGAGATTGACACCACCAACATCTTGTTTATCGCTGGCGGTGCATTTGTGGGACTTGATAACGTGGTCAAGAATCGTGTGCAAGGAACTAGCATTGGGTTCAGTGCCAAAATCAAAGATGACACAGAAACACACTTAGATCAAGTCACACCAGAAGATCTGATCAAGTTTGGTATGATTCCAGAGTTTGTGGGTCGTTTCCCCAGCTGGGTAGCACTCAATGAACTCAGCAAAGAAGATTTAATTCGTATTTTGCTAGATGTCAAGCACAGTTATATTGCACAATACTCTTGGTTGTTTGAGCAGGACAAAGTAGAACTAGAATTCTCACCTGAGGCTTTAGAAATGATCGCAGATCGCACTATTTTAAACAAAACTGGGGCCAGAGGATTGCACAGTGAATTAGAGCGTGTGCTATTGCCACACATGTTCTATTTGGCCAGTTATCGCAAGCAAGGAATAAACCGTGTATATATTGACACAGATCAGGTAAATACTCCTACCGAACTAAAGGAAGCGAATGGAAAAGCTAAGAGGTAGATCAGTACTAGTCACAGACGGCAACGTAGACAAAGCTCTACGTAAATTTAAAAAGAAAATTCAAACATCGGGCATTTTAGACGATGTGCGAGCCAAAGAATTCTACGAAAAACCCACAACCGAACGCAAACGCAAAAAGTCAGCGGCTGCAAATCGCTGGCGCAAAAAACTAGCCGAACAGGCTTTGCCAAAGAAACTTTACTAAGTCAATTTTTTTCTGTATAATAAATAACAATGTAGTGCCCATGGTGGGGCTACATTACAAGTCATCTTGCTTATATAAAGGAGAAAACAAATGACAAAAACTCTCACCCTTCGCTCTTTCGATATTCCCGCGCTTCACAAATTTGGTATCGGTTTCGATAACATGTTTGATGATCTCATGCGTGTGAGTACTCAACAATCCACTTCAAACTATCCACCTTACAACATTGTGCAAATAAATGAAGATGAGTACATGATCAGTCTTGCTGTGGCTGGATTTGGACTCGATAATCTTTCAGTTACCAAGGACAAAAAGTTCTTGATTATTGAAGGCAAAGAGTATCAACCCGATAGCGAAAACATCGTGCCAAACTATTTGCACAAAGGTATTAGCAATAGAGATTTCCGTAGAGAATTTCAACTTGCGGACCATGTGGAAATCAGCAATGCTCACCTTGAACTTGGTATTCTAAGTGTTCACTTGCGACGTGAAGTGCCAGAAGATGCCAAGCCAAAGACTATTGCTATCACATACACTTCGTAATATAATAGTGTAAATACAGTAGGGGCACAATGTCCCTACTGCTAATAAGGAACTGAAATGGCACAAAGCGACACAAAAACACGTATCAAACCACTAGAGGCCATCAAAGAGCCGCCTTTGTATCGTGTGGTATATCTCAATGACAACCAAACCACATATGAATTTGTAGTCGAAACCTTGATTGAATACTTTGATTACACCGCGGAAACCGCAGAACAAATCACAATAGACATTCACGATGCAGGTTCGGCTGTGGTGGCAGTGTTGCCATACGAAATTGCCGAACAAAAAGGTGTAGAAGTAACCATGCTGGCACGAGCACAAAGTTATCCACTGCAAATCAAACTTGAACCAGAGATTGTGGGCTAAAAGTCAACCACAATACGTTGTGGGTGGTACACATGTTTTGAATACATGGTGCCACTTCTACCGCGACAGTTGTTGACAAACCGTATGCCTGACCGAGTTTGATCTATTGAGCCGTGATAGTGACCAAAACACCAGGTATGAATCTTGTTTTCAGTGTCAGCGGCCATGGCCTGCATCATGAGTCTGTTGCCCATGGTATTAAATTTCATGTGACCTTCTAGATCAATATCATGTGCAATCAAGGCAGGATCAGGCACAGTATGAGTAACCATCACAATCTTTTGCACATCTGTATGCAGTTGCAGTTTCTGTACACTAGCAATCATGTAGCTGGCATCCGTGTTGCTCATCCTTGCTATGCTTTTGGTAGCACCGGCACTCATATGATATTTTTCCTGACACCATTGATCCACTTGTTCAGGATCAATGCCAAGGTCAAAATCAAAGCCAAACCAACCGTTGGTGCCTAAAATAGCAACGCCGTCGACAATTACCACGTTATCTTGTAAATACACTACATTGGGTATGCGCCTAATGCGCCGCACAAGATCACTGTAGCTGGAACCAAGATCTTCAAGGTAACTATAATGCTCATCATTTCCGTCAATATAAAACACAGCCTGATAACATCTACCAAGATGTCTAAGAGTACGTGTGACTGTGTCGCGGTCTCGGGCAATATCTCCGGCCAAAACACACACAGGACTGGTAGCCCGATGATCCCAATCAAATTGGCCCCAGGTTTCTACGTGTAGGTCGGAAATTAAATCAAATGCAAAACTCATGATACATATTTAAAAGGAAACAACATGAACATAATATTTGGCGATGCCATTAAAGAAATCCCGGACAGTTTTACAATATTAGAACTAGACACGTTTCGTACTCCCAATCAAGAGATTCGAACCGCGTACTGTGTGGTAGAAACCATACCACTGTCTGAATTTGCCACACTAGATGACTATAAAAAAATACATGCAGATCTTGTGAAATTCTATCGGGAACGGCAATGGAACTATTGTGAGAATGCAATAGAAGGACTCATGGGCCGTTGGAACGGTGAGATTGACACATTCTACACCAATCTATTGAGTCGTGTGATGCATTTCAAAGAAAACCCGCCATCTGATGACTGGGATGGATTTACTGGAGTCATGTGACAGAATTGGGCAAAGCAAGTAGACTTTGCATGCGTTGATTGTAGTCGGTTATAGCACTATCAAAATTCTGTTTGAATTCACCAATCAATTGGTCGTGCCATTCTGCTGAGAAAAATCTTTGTTGATTATACTCAGCAATTGATCTTAGTGCAGCATAAACTTGTTGTTTAGCATCATGCGGCAATGTTGTAATGCGTTTCATCTCGATCAAAATGGCTTGCAGCCTTTGTGCAGGGTCGGCAATGGTGTCGTAGGTTTCATCGATTATGTTATGAAATGTTTTGAACCCGTAACCGCGAAGATATTCCAGACTGCCCTGTGTGGCTGCCAGCATAAACGGATGTCCACAAGCAATTGGTCTAAGTATTTTTTCTGTGAGCTGTAATCTATCATCATCGAACAAGGTTTCTAGCACAACTTCTATATTGGTAGTTTGATAATCATGCGCACAGTAATCAGCACTTGAGTTACTATCACTTGTGTTGTGGAAAAAATACTGCTCAAGATCTTCTCGTTGGATTTGGAATTTTTTATTTTGAAATTGATGTTGACGATAATCAACGGAATCTTCACTGTTGAATCCCATGTTGCAATATGGATGCAGTTCATGCTGAACCACTAGTTCAGCAAATTTTAATCTATATTCTCTAGTGCCTGACCAAGCACGGTTGTATATCAAAAAGTCTTTGTGTGGATTTCGTTTTGATAATAACAAATCATGTTGTGCATATCTAAACCAATCTCTAGCAATCACGCCGTGACACCACCAGTATACTGACACAAAATCTATGTCTTGATACTTTTTCAAATTATTTGATCGTTGTTCAGAATGTATTAACAAAACTGGAACTTTATAAAGTGAAAAAGCGTGAATCATCTTGAGATTTAGGTATTGTGTAATTTTTCCTGATAAGTCTTTAACCATGTTTGTAACAAAATCATCTTGATCTGGCATGAGTTGGAAATCGGGATACAACGATTCAAATACGTCTTGCGACGAATAGAGATCGAAATTCAATGGCTCTTGATCATGAATGAATATGTTTTTTCTATTTGTTACATTTTGATGTTGTTCTAGGTATGTCTTACTAAGATCATTTGATTTTCCTAGCTTGGTGATATCGGTGATTTTTCTTGAGCCATGTGGAAAAAAGCCATAAATTACTAGATCGTGATGGTTGCAAACATCATGTAAAAAGTTGTATAATCTATGTAAAGGAACACTCATATGAAAAAAATTGGATTTATTGGTATCGGCAAACTAGGACTTGACTGCGCGGAAGTTATGGCAGAGAAGCACGAAGTCAGAGGCTACGATATTTACCCGCGCACTAGCGACTCAGTAAAAGTTTGCGATATTGATGAATTGGTCAATGAAAGCGAATGGATTTTTATTGCTGTGCCTACCCCACATGCTGAAGGTTATGATGGGTCTGTGCCCAGCTCACATATGGAGCCCAGAGACTTTGGTCATGATGCTGTGATCAGTGCTATCAACAGTGTCAACAAGTACGCAAAATCACCAAAGAAGGTTGTGTTAATCTCTACAGTATTACCTGGCACAACACGTCGCAAGTTTTATCCACTGTTAGACAAACAACATCAGTTCTTGTACAATCCTTATTTGATTGCCATGGGATCAGTCAAGTGGGACATGGTCAATCCTGAGATGGTCATGATTGGTACCGAAGATGGCAACCCCAATGCACTAGCCGGCGAGTTAATTGACCTGTACAAGACCATGATGGTAAATGATCCTCGCTATGAAATTGGCACCTGGGACGAATGCGAAGCTATCAAGATCTTCTACAACACATTCATTTCTGCCAAAGTTGGCCTGGTCAACATGATTCAAGACTTTGCACTACGTATTGGTCATATCAACGTTGACGTTGTGACAGATGCTTTGGCACGCTCAACCATGCGTATCATGGGACCTAAGTACATGACAGCAGGCATGGGCGATGCAGGCGCTTGCCACCCACGTGACAACATTGCACTGCGTTGGTTGGCCAAAGAATATGACATTGGTTATGACTTGTTTGACACAGTGATGCATGCTCGTGAAATCCAAGCCAAGAACCTTGCCATGTTCCTGGTTGAACAGGCCAAACAACACAGCATGAGCATTGTGATTCACGGCAAGGCCTACAAACCTGATGTTGAATATTGTATTGGATCATACTCTACGCTGGTAGGACACTATGTTAAACAAGCAGGACATGATGTGAGATATCTTGACCCATTGGCAGATGATCCTGCTGACGTTATTTCAGAATTGGCTGGTCCTGTGGTCATCCTGTGGGCACACAATCGCAAGATCACTTATGAGTACACCGGTGATCAACTTGACACATTGCCGTATTGCCCAATTCCACATGGTAGTGTGGTGGTTGATCCATGGCGTAAACTGCCACAGATTGAGAACTTGACCGTGGTACATTATGGTAACACACGCAATTCTTAAATATCATATTCCCAAGTTTTGGGATGATGAGTTTAAAGAACTGCTCTACATCAACGAACAATTCAATGATGCGGAAAGCCTCGAACGTTGGACCGCTCAGGGCTATGCCAACCGATTCACTGGAGACATGTGTGACATGCGCAGTACTCAACCTAGTTGGAATGATCGTTTTGTCAACATCTATCGTGAACTAGGTTGGAAAGATATTGGCACCAGTTACTATAGAATGGGCACAGGTACGATTCTTCCAACTCACGGTGACTTGTATTTGCGTTATGTTGACTTGTTTAATCTTCAGGGCAAAGAGCAACGCATACGCAGAGCCATTGTGTTCTTGGAAGACTGGAAACCTGGGCATTATGCAGAATACAATAGCACGGCCAAGGTTGATTGGCGAGCAGGAGATGTAGTCGAGTGGTGTTACGATGCGCCACACATGGCTGCCAACCTTGGGCTAGAACCGAGGTACACATTACAAATCACAGGATGGGTATGATTAACAGTCACGACGAGTGGAGTCCACTAAAACGCATAGTAGTAGGTTCGGCCACCGACGCTAACTGGCCTGTAAATGATCCTGTGTTTGCCAAAGAATCAGAAAAGACAACCTGGAAAGAAACACCTGTTCCGCGTGGACCTGTGCCCCAGTGGATAATTGACGAAGCCAACGAAGACCTGGATATTCTAGCAACGACCCTGATCGGTCTAGGCGTAGAAGTAGTGCGTCCGGATCCACTCAACTTTCAGACCCACGATGGCATGTACAATTATTGCCCACGCGACAGGCTTCTTGTACACGGCTCAACTATTATTGATCCTGCCATGATGTATCCTTGCAGGGACATGGAATTACAATGCTATCATGACATTGCGGATGAAGCAGAAAATTATTTGTTCATGCCTCGAAACGAAGGTATGGTGTTGGATGCTGCCAACATACTGCGTCTTGGTCCCGACAAACTGTTGTATCTAGAAAGTGCCAGCGGTAACAAAGCCGCTTATTATTGGTTGCTGGCCAATTTACCAACCAACACCAGCATTGAACTATGTAATTTTTATGCCGGTGTGCATATTGATTCAACTATTGTGCCTTTGCGTGAAGGTTTGGTCATGCTCAATGCTAGTCGTGTAACATTTGATAATGTACCTAGAGTGTTTGATGGGTGGCACAAAATTTGGGTAAACGATGTGGTAGCACAAGGATTCCACGAATATCCTTATGCATCAAAATGGATTGCCATGAACATGTTGGTGGTAGATCCAAACACAGTCATATGCGACCGAAACCAAACCGAATTGATTAAAACGCTCAAAAGTTATCGATTCGAAGTGATACCTTTAGAACTACGCCATAGTCGTACACTGGGTGGTGGCTTTCATTGTGTAACACTGGATTTAGAACGCGGTTGACCATTAATTTCAAATGCTGTATAATTATAGCATGACTACACCTAAAATTGGCTTTTGTTGCAAGTGGCTCAATGATCCCACAGAATGTGGGGGCATGAAAGTCAATGCAAAGGACCGTGACTTAAACGGCAGATCAACTACCATGCGGTGGCTTCGCGAACACAAAGACGAAGCAGAACAACGCCAATGGGACATCATGAATCACAATGCATCGGCGGCTGTGAAGATGATTGAGCGTGTGGCCACATTGCCAGAAGGCAGACGCATGGTGCGACTGGGCAGTGAAATGCTACAAGGCTACACTGAACCATCGTGGATTGACTGGTGGCAACGTACTGAAATTCAAGATCACTGTACAAAGATATTTGCTCCTGTGGGCGAGACAGCAAAACGTCTTGGTGTTAGACTAAGTTTCCATCCTGGGCAGTTTTGTGTGCTGGCTAGTGAGAGTGATGAAATTGTAGAACGCAGTATCTTAGAGTTTGAGTATCATGCAGACATGGCTCGTTGGATGGGCTATGGTCGTGAATGGCATGATCATGGATTTAAAATTAATGTGCATTTATCGGGTAAAGGTGGTCCCGCTAAATTCCTGAAGACCTTGGGTCGTCTCACTCCAGAGGCCAGGAACTTGATAACCATCGAGAATGACGAGATGACAAATGGATTGGACACTACTTTGGCTGTGGCTCAGCATGTGGCTCTTGTGTTGGATGTACACCACCACTGGATCAACAGCGGCGAATACATCGAACCGCAGGACGTTCGTACAAGTAGGGTTATTGACAGCTGGCGCGGTGTTCGTCCTGCAATGCATTTTAGTACTAGTCGCGAGGACGTTTTGGTCGACCATGATCGAAGCGTTCGACCAGACCTTGCTGAACTTCTTGCTAGAGGTCATAAGAAGCAGAAGCTCCGAGCACACAGTGACTTCTGTTGGAATTCAGCTGTGAACGACTGGGTCTTAGGCTTTCGTGATCAGTTTGATATACAAGTAGAAGCCAAGGGCAAAAACTTGGCAAGTGAACAACTGTATGAACAATATATTTCTCAACATCTTTGATTGGATTCGAAGTGACTACAAAACTAACCCACTTAGGTTTTTCGTGGAAGTACTGGCTTGGGCTGTGTCTATTGGGTGCAGTATTACGATGGCTGCCACTGTACCTAATCCCCCTCTCGTGGTACTTTACCCTATATGGATTAGTGGTTGTGCTATGTATGCTTGGGCTAGTTGGACTCGTCAATCGTTTGGTATGTTGGCCAACTACATCCTCTTAGTCAGTATTGACACAGTGGGCCTAATTAGAATGCTATCTTAGTAATATCATTGTAATATATACGCCTATAAATAAATGCAACCGACCACAATGATAGAGTGGCACTGGAACTCGTAACCAGTAGATACCCCAAAATTTGGGGTATTTTTTGTGTCATAAAACTGTCAAAAAATCACGGTCACTAAATACTGAATGAAACCCACCATAGCCCTTTTCCTGCACGACCCTAAGTGCAGTGTACAAAGCGGCAATGGGCTCATGCGAGCCCTAGGCGATCATTACAAGTTCAAAATATTTGGTAAAAACAAATTAGAAGACGTGTTCTTTGACGACGTAGACATGATTGCTGTGCCTGGCGGCTTTGGTGATGCTGATTCATTTGAATCACTTTTTAAACACAATGCCGACCGTGTGCGACAATTTCTTGCTCGTGGCGGCCGATATCTGGGCATCTGCATGGGCGCATACTGGGCCGGCAGCGAGTATCTTGATATCTTAGATGGTGTGGATGCAGTACAGTATATCCGACGTCCCGGCACAGATACACATAGACCACATGCCAAGAACTTGCCTGTACTGTGGCGAGATCGGTATGGAAACATTGAACCTTGGAGCATGTTTTTTTATGACGGCTGTGCCTTGGTGGGCGACAAAACCAAGTTTAAGACTATGGCCACATACATCAACGGTGATGCTATGGCCATTATACAAAACAACATTGGATTAATTGGTTGTCATCCTGAAAGTGAACAATTCTGGTACGACAGTTACTCCTGGATGCGTGGTCGATATCATAGGGGTCAACATCACACACTGTTGTTGGATTTTGTGGACCAAATGTTTGTAACAAAATAGTAACACAAATATGCCTAAATACTAGATGCCAAAAATATACCGCAGTATTTTTATCAGTGATGTGCATCTTGGCACAAGAGACTGCAAGGCAGAAGAACTAAACAATTTTTTAAAGCACAACTCGTGCGATACCCTGTACCTAGTGGGTGACATCATTGACGCCTGGAAGATACAACAAAACCGGTGGCGATGGAAACAAAGCCACACCAATGTGGTACGTCGTATACTGGGTCATGCCAAACGCGGCACTCGCGTGGTATTCATAGCAGGCAATCATGATGAATTCCTGCGTCCCATGATACCATATGGTTTTAGTTTTGGACTAATAGAGATTCAAAATCAAACTGAACACATTGGTGCAGACGGCCGACATTATCTTGTGGTGCATGGAGACCTGTTTGATGGTATCACAAGACTGGCACCGTGGATAGCATTTTTAGGAGACCGAGCATATGACTTTATTCTTGCGCTTAATAGCCGATTTAATTGGCTACTGCATCGTTTTGGTATTGGGTACTTTAGTCTTAGCCAGTACCTTAAAAAGCGAGTAAAGAAGGCTGTAGACTTTATTTTTCACTTTGAAAAAAATCTAGCCAATTACTGTCGAAAGCGCGGCTACGACGGTGTCATATGCGGACACATACATCACGCAGAAATAAAAGAGATCAACGGCGTGATTTACATGAATGACGGCGATTGGGTTGAGTCATGCACAGCACTGGTAGAACATCATGACGGTGCTTGGGAGATTGTAACATGGACACGAAAAAATGACCAAGAAGATACTGATAATAACAGACAACTTACCGGATCAGATTAATGGTGTGGTCACCACTTACAAGAACATTGAGGCTTGTGCGGTACTGGATGGTTATACTGTGGATTATATTGACCCCGGGCGGTTCCGCTATGTTGATTGTCCTGGCTACAACGAAGTCAAACTTGCCATTCCGCGGGCAATGGGCAAGAAGATCGAAGAGATTGATCCGGATCATATCCACATCGCCACAGAAGGTCCTCTTGGTCTGTGGGCTAGAAAGTATCTTTCAATATGCGATTATAGGTATAACACCGCTTATCATACTAAGTTTCCTGAAGGTCTAAAAAAGTTATTTGGTATTCCCGAAGCAGTGACTTGGCCGCTGGTGCGTTGGTTCCACAAGCATTCGGGAAAAGTTCTAACCACAACCGAAACCATGGTACGTGAATTACAATCACACGGGTTTCGGGGCGAAATTGTTCCGTGGACTCGTGGTGTAGACCGTACAATCTTTAATCCCACTCACAGACAAAAAACTATCAGTCGCTACATCTTGTGTGTTAGTCGTGTAAGTAAAGAAAAGAATCTTGAAAAGTTTCTTGAGATGGACTATCCAGGTTTCTTAAAAATCATGGTAGGTGATGGACCCATGCTGGAAACCTATCGTCGGCAGTATCCTGCGGTTCACTTTACAGGATTCAAAACAGGAGTAGATCTAGCCAAATACTATGCCAATGCCGAAGTATTTGTGTTTCCTAGCCAGTGGGAAACATTTGGCATTGTAATGATCGAAGCCATGGCTTGCGGCACACCTGTCGCTGCATATCCATGTCAAGGCCCAGAAGATGTTATTGACGAAGGTGTCACTGGCTGTATGAATGCGGACTTAAAGCAGGCCGTCACTGATTGTTTGTTTTTGAATAGAAATCAAGTATGGTCGGGTAGTCAACGTTGGTCATGGGATCGTGCCTGGGCGATATTCAGAGACAATCTAATTCCGGCGAAGCCGAGCAAGTCCTAGTGTTCTGAACAGGCTGAGCCACATCCAGCCTATATCAAATTCATACCAGTTCTTAGAGAGGCGGGCACTCGCTGGGTCCAAGTGGTGGTTGTTGTGCAACTCTTCACCGCCAATAACAATACCCCAAGGCACAATATTACGACTATGATCTTTAGTTTTGCCATTTCTATATCCAATCCAATGTCCAACGCCGTTTATGACTCCGGCTGCCCAGAAAGGTATCCATATCATCTGGATGCCCCAGATTACCGGACCCCACCATCCAAACACCAAGACGTCTAGCACAAAGAGAATGCCAATGCCAAGTCTAGAGTAAGGCTGGTATACGTGAAGCTCCATCCAATCAGCAGGAGTACCACGACCGTATGTATCAACCATAGTTTTATCTTTTGATGCCGCATGATATAGTACTGCCCCTTTAAATAATACCTGCCATATACCGTACACATGAGGGGTATGCGGATCACCTTCCACATCACTGTATCTGTGATGCTTGCGATGTATGGCCACCCATTGCTTGGTTACCATGCCTGTGGTCAGCCATAACCAAAATCTCATGAAATGTTCAAGTGCAGGATGAAACTCTATGCCCTTGTGGGCCTGGCCACGATGCAAATACAAAGTGACACAGACGATGGTAATGTGTGTCATTACCAATGTTGCTATTAATTCTATCATTGTGTATTTAACGAAAAAGCCCCTCTCGGGGCTGATTTATTTTGCAGGGGGTTTCCGTACTCGGGGCTTCTTGGCCGCCACTGCTGGTTTCGCAACAGGTGCTGCTTTGGGACGAGCCGGTGCTCTTGGCTTTTTGGCAGGAGCAGTTGTGGCCACTGGAACGGGTTCCGGAGCAATTTCACTTGCCTTGGGAAACGGCCAATCAGTGCTGGGTGCCTCAACTTTGTACGGTGCTGAAGTATCTGGGTGTTTTGGTTTGGCAAAAAAGCCTTTTAAAAATCGTAGCATAATGTTCTCCTGTATAGTTATTTATTAGTGATAGCTCACTAGAGAAATGTGTTGCATTGCAACATCATTGTCATATATAATAGTACATAGGACGCTGGATAGGCCGGGTCCTATGGCAACTTGCTTAATTAAGGAGAACATTATGTTTACAGCAGACGCATTCATCGACACCGTTCAAACCGGTAAAAAAACTTTCGTTAACACATTCGTCACAAACGAAACCGCCAAAGAAGCAATGATCAAGTTCATTGATTCACAAGCAGAGTACACCAAAAAGGCCGCCAAGGTTGGCATGGATGCATTCACCACAGTCACAAGCGAAGCTGTTAAGGCCGCTCAAGAAGCTACCAAATTTGACTATGTGAAATTTGGCGAAGGCATCATGAAGGCTTACACAGCCCAAACAGCCAAAGCAAAGTAATACTCAAGTACTACCAAAAAAGCCCCAAAATCTGGGGTTTTTTTATGGTTGACCAATAAATGCCCAAATGCTATAATATACACATAAACAGCAAAAAGGAGCCAGATATGAAAGCACTACAAGCCTACATTGATCGTCAAAATAAGTGGAATGTAATTTTTAAAGGTCGTCAATATGAGATTGATACTTTTGAAGGTCGCAAGCAAGTGGCTCAAATGATTGATGCCGCACTGAGTCCTGAAAATTTGACCTGCGATGGTGAACTACCCCGTAGTCAGGTGCAAGCCCGTTATCGTGAATTGACTGCCGCGGCAAAGGATCTGATTAAGATGGATCCAAGGGTTGCCCAGTATATGTACGAGTTTGGTTGACCAATAAATCCCAATTTGCTATAATTACACTATTATGAAGCCCATACATTTCACACTAGCACCCGTAAAGGAACGTCGTCATCGAGCTCTGTTCGATTCGGCTCTGCCGTTCCGCGGTCGTGTGGAACGTCCCAAGACTGAGTACCGGCGCAAGCCCAAGCACAAAAATCAAGGTGAAGAATGAAACTGGTTATACCTCTGTTGCTGTCACTGTTGGTAGGCTGTGCTTCACAATCTAGTACACCACCAGCGTCAGTTGCGGCCATGCCCAATGACTGTGCCAATCGACAAGCAATTATCAATTGGCTAGAAACTCAATCCGCAATTCCTCGACAGGCCTTTGAAAGTGAAAAACACTATGAACAAACACGCTCGCAGATTCGTCACCGCTTGTGGCATGTGCGTTATAACTGTCAGCCTGTCTAGTGGTTGTGCCACTCACCCAGATGCCACCCGCATACCCATGGCCACAATAGATCTTAACCACTTTCAAGTTGACTGTAGGGTCAAAGATCAGCAGGTGGCCATGTTGCAAGCCATGCGTCAAACACCCAACGAACAATTTGGCAGTCGCATGCGAGCCATGAATCCTTTTGTTTGGACCAGCGACCATGATGTGGCATTTAACAATCCCAACAAATACATCAACTATCATCTCAACAATTTGAGGTATTGCCCATGAAACGACTTCTACTTGCCGCACTGATACCTGCCAGTGTCATGGCAACTGAGTGTGTGCTGAATGATCGAACTGTGACAGCCAGTGCCGCGCAAATTGAAGAACGATCTGGTCTACGTCAAGAGGTCGTAACAGCACCAGATGGTGCTCGTAGATGCATTGCAAGTTTCAAAGCCAGAATTGGCGCCTCGTGGTATTGGACACAAGGACAATATGACTGGACAGATGGTCGTCCCCGGGCAGAAGCCTGTGCAGTGGCAGTGGCCCGAGCAGAAGATGCAGTCAAAACACAAGTTGAACCCACTCATGTTCGCAGTGAAAAGGTTATGATTTGTACAGACCAAAAAGATTTAGAGTTGCTTCGCAGTACCAATCCAGGTAGTGTGGGACGACTACACCAATTCCGACCTCATCCAGATTTTCCAAAGAGATTCTGGCATAATGGTGCCCAGTGCAAATTCTTTTTGGATAGTGCATTTCGGAATCAAGACGTTTATACCTATCAGGGTGTGATATGTCTGGTCCAAAAGGATCAATGGGTAGTGGTTGACAAGTTTTGACCATTTGTGTATAATAGAAGTATCGTGTAACTAACCTGAAAGGTTTTGTATGTTAATCAAACGTTTATCCGTGTTAGCAGTAGCCACAAGTCTTGTGGCATGTGCAAGCACCACGGCACCAAAAGCCGAAACTGCGACTCCCACTCCGGTGGCTCGTGTGGTTGAAATAGCGCCGCAAGTGGTCCCTGTGCATGCTTATGCAATGCCGGCTCGCCAGGCTCGTGTGGTGCCACAAGCACCTGAGTGGTATGTCCGCATGCCAGAAGACACCGCAGACATGACATTTGCTGTGGGTACTGCAACATCAACAGATGAGCAGATGGCGTACGACAAAGCACGTATGGCCGCAGAGCGCAAACTAGTTGAACAAATGTATGCTAGAATCACCACACAGACCAACAGCTTCAAGGCTGATCGTGGTAGTGCTACAATTGAAAACTACCAGCAAGTCACACGCAAAAATGCACGTGGCGAACTGAGTGGCGCCCAACGTGTGGATAGTCAAGTCACACATGATGGACAATCCTACAAGGTCTATGTACTATTGCGACTGCCAGTAGGTGCCAGCAACACAATGCAAACACGTCGTGATCAACAACGTATGCAACGTGAAGGGGAAACCCGTGGTCGTGCCGCAGAGCGTGACATGGACACAAACGAAGCACGTGACGCACGAATTGAACAAGAAAATACTCGTTCACTTGAACGCAGTCTTGAACCCCAGAGCCGAGTTACCCCTGTAACTGTACCTACCACTTCGGGAGAACTTAAACTACTGGATGTTGACAACGCTGAATATCGGCAAAAACGAGCAGAAGCACTACAAAAACCAGGTGCTGTAGTAGGACAGACAGTAGTTAGATAAGTCCAAAAACGGCGTATAAATACAAGCGGTGTTACCACACCGCTTTCTTCACTTTAAAATGACCACCGAAACCACACAAACAATTGAGCAGACCCACACCCAAGCCTTGGCCGATGCAGGAATGTATGTTTTTATGGGGGAAGTTGATCGCGACAACATCAAACCCATAATTGAATGGATCCTGCACGAGAACTTTGTGGCCAAGAGAAAACGCAAAGAACTCTTGTTGATGATTTGCTCCGAAGGCGGAGACATGAGTTCTGCATTTGCCTTGATTGATGTCATGCGCAGTTCTGTCATTCCTATCAAAGCTGTGGGACTGGGGCAAATTGCCAGTGCCGGATTGTTGATCTTTTTGGCAGGAACACCGGGTCGTAGAACGCTTACTCCAAACACAAGTATTATGAGTCACCAATATGCCTGGGGCAGTGATGGCAAGCATCACGAGCTGTTGGCCACAATCAAAGAGTTTGAGCTAACACAAACCCGTATGGTACAGCACTACATAGATTGTACAGGTCTAAACGAAGAACAAATCAAACAACACCTGTTGCCACCGCATGATGTTTATTTGGGTGCGGATGATGCCTTGCGGTTGGGCATCTGCGACCATATCAGCCAACTGTCTCGTTAGCCCTTTTTCTTACGTCCCAGCGTCTTTTCGTCAAAGTCGGGCTCTTGACTTTGTCTGGATGCTCGAGCACCCGGACCAGACAGTCTAGGTTCCTGACCTACCTGATCAAGTTTTGCATTTTCAGCATCAGTATCGCCTACCGCAGTAACGTCCACATCAGTATCTTTGTCACCACCGCCATTGTAACTAAAACTCACACGACCAATAATACCTGTGGCTGAATAACACTTGGTAGCATCCAGTCCCACAGTGCCCTTAAAGTCTGGTGGGTATTTGCTGGTAAACCCAGTGACAGTATAATTGCCGGCTTTTTCTGACCCGTTTAGATGTAACTGAATAATAGGACTAGAGTTCAAAAACTTCAAACATGCTTTGCCAAACTTTGGGTCCTGGTTGATGTTTTTAGATACTCGTCGAGCCAAAGCAGCCAATGCATGGTACCCTGTGTTGTAACGGGGATTATCTGTTTTGGCATTGATGTCGCCCATGAGATCTAGGATAGCCGGATTGGTAGGTGTGGCATTGGTTTTAACCAATTGCTTGATTTCTGCTCCGGTTTCCTGATCAATGATGCCTTGCTCTACGCCATACACAATGGGAAAATCTAGTGAGCTTAACTGACCAACACGTTCAATAACTTCTACCTGGTCTGCGTATTCTGTTAGCAATTCTGTCATGTCTTTTTGTCTTGCAGTTTTGACACCGTCTGAAATGTTCTTAACTGAGGCACTGGCACCTTTTTCGCCTTTGCTAGAGATACCAATCTCAACACCGCCTGGATGCAACAAGTAACTATCAACCAGGAGATTGTTTTTACCAGCTGGGAAATTAATTGCGCTTCCATCATAGGTACCGTCTTCGCCAAGTATATCTTTACGTGCGGCCTCGGCACCCACGCCCATGTTCATACCTTGTATCAAAGCAATAGGCCCAATAGTTTCACCGAGATCATCACGCACAGCAGTGACCATGTCGCCCATGTTTTCAAACCTGGGCAATTGACCAGCCAGCAACTGATCCATACCTGGGCGTACTTTGTCAATGCTGGACATTTGATCGGGTGTTATTCCTGGTCGAGTGCCCATAGCGGCCACAGTATCTGCTGGTGTAGCAAAGATTGAATTTTCGGGAAATAAATCTGCTGGTTTGAGTTTGTAGTAGGAACCTTTTAAACTTACCGCTTTGTTTAACTGCCAGCCGCCAGGCAACTCAGAGTTTTTCCAGAAACCTGCCATGTCAGGTTTGATCTCGCTGAAAAATCTACCAAAATATGTTTTTTGGCCTGCCGCAGGACCGTTAAATGTTAAAATAGCAAAGGCCTTGCTGGCTTGTGTAGGTTTGTTACTCCAGGTAATACTGGGATATTGGTTGAACAAATCTGCACCTGTTTGCGACATTTCATCATAGTTGGCATAGGCACCTGGCATGCCAGGAAAGTAATCAACCTTGTCAAATACAATTTCGGCGGTGGGATTATCTTTGGATCCTTGAAAAAACGAGTCGCCCTGATCACGATACAACAATCCGCGACTTTTTTCCATGATAATATTGATAAGATCTCTCATTGCGTTTTCCAAATAATTATGTTATACTTATGCTTTCAACAAGGAGACCCTATGCCAAATCTAGTACCAATCGTGCTTGAACAAACCTCAAAAGGTGAACGCAGTTATGACATCTACAGCCGATTGCTAAAGGATCGTGTGATCATGCTGGACACAGAAGTTTCAGAACACACTGCCAGTTTGCTGGTAGCACAAATGTTGTTTTTGGAAAGTGACAATCCAGACAAAGATATTTCCTTATACATCAACTCACCTGGAGGATCAGTCACAGCAGGCATGGCCATCTATGATACCATGCAGTTTATTAAATGTGATGTACAGACCATTGTGATGGGACAGGCCTGCAGCATGGGAAGTCTGCTAAGTACAGCAGGAGCCGCAGGCAAACGTATGATCCTGCCCCATGCCCGACACATGATTCACCAACCATCAGGTGGTGCTCATGGACAAGCCACAGACATCCAAATCCAAGCACGTGAAATTCAAAAGATGAAAGAATATCTGACCACGATCTATGTCAAGCACAACTCAGCGGGTAAAACCTTTGAGCAGTTGAGTGCAGACATGGAACGTGATTTCTTTATGAGTGCTCAAGAAGCCCTGGACTACGGACTAGTGGACAAGATACTTGACCGCCGTGCCTAACTCAAACATATTCTGCAATACTCCGTGGTATGAGCTACACATCTATTGGGATGGTAGTTTAGGTATCTGTTGTCAAGAGTCTCACAAACTCTATGACGACAACAGTTACAACATTGCCACGACTAGTATTGCAGAATGGTTTAACTCTGACCCTGTACGACATTTTAGGCAAGGTGTCTTGGGCGATCGCCCGGTGAGTGCGTGTTCTAGATGTTATCAAGAAGAGATCGTGGGCGGCAATAGTCGTCGCATCAAAAGCAATCAAAAAAGTGTTATCTTCCAGCAGGCGTTTGAGGACAGTTTTGAACAAAGTCCTGGCCGTAGACATTTTGATGAGTCTGGAACCACTGGTACCCATCCCATTGACATACATGTGGATCTTGGAAACTATTGCAACCTGGCCTGCAAGATGTGCGATGCTCAGGCGTCCAGTATCATTGCTTCACAACAGGTCAAGTGGGGGATTGAGTCTAGTAGACAATACCTTGGCACAGATTGGACACAAGATCAACAGGTGTGGAACAGTTTCCTAACGCAACTGATACACATACCTAAATTAAACAACATTCACTTCATGGGCGGTGAAACACTGTTGACTCGCCGCTTTGAGGATCTTGTGGATCACTTGATTGCACATGATCGCCTGGATGTGTGTTTCTCTTTTGTGACCAACGGTACTACATTCAAGCCTGAGTTGATGACCAAACTAAAAAAATTTCGCAGAGTGGGCATAGAAGTCAGCATAGAAACTGTGGATGCACACAATGTTTACCAACGTCAGGGCACAGACAATCAGTTGGTCATGGCCAATCTTGATCGATATCAAGATTTGTGCAACGGATCAAACATAACACTCACAGCAAGACCTGCGGTCAGTGCCCTAACCATTGGATACTTTCCGGGACTGCTGGAATACTGCTTGGATAAAAACTTAATAGTCAAGAGTTTGTTGGTTACCAATCCACAATTCTTAAACGCAGTGATCTTGCCCGACACAGTGAAACAACAATATCTCAAGCATTATCAAGTTCTACTAGACAGATTAAATAGTGTACAAGTTCCCAAGGACTACAATGCCAGTGATCCAAACAATCATGACATGATTGTGAAAGAACAGGTGCAAATGTGCATGAATATTTTGCGTCAACCGGCGCCCCCAGACGTAGAACAACAGCGCAAACTCATGGTAGAGCATTGTCGCAAATGGGATCAGGTATATGGGTATGATGCTAGAACATTGTATCCGGAACTGGCAGAGGTATGGACACAGTATGACTACTAAAGTAAAAATGTGTGTGACGTTGGACCCAGTGGGCAAGCCCTGGATAATTGCAGAAGCCAATGGCCGAGGGCAACTTCAACAACTGTTGACCACAACTGATTTCAGTTTTGACTTTAGAGCAGATGATAGTGGGTATTTAAAAATCACACACTTTGCCAAAGCAGATCACGATCACGATACCGCGGTGATTGTGAAAGAAATCAAATTTTTTGATATCTCGGATCCCAGATTTGTCTGGGCTGGGATATACTATCCTGAATATCCTGAACACTATCCCGATAAGACATCTCCGTTGCCAGGGCATGGATACCTTGGATGGAACGGCGTTTATAAACTAGAGTTCTCAGTACCAGTGTTTACCTGGATGCACAAAATTAAAAATTTTGGATGGATTTACGGATGAACTTCCCAGCCTTCACGTGCCCAGCGACACAGCATCAATAGATCTGCAATCATTTTGCGTAGATTGCTTTGGCTTCGGTTATTTTACCAGCTCTGGCCAATACTGAGGCTGCACGAGCTTCGCCCATGGCTTCAAGAAAATTCCAAATTGAGTCTAAAAATTGTTTCATAAGAAATTCCTATCTGATTGTTTGTGGTACTGGCGTGACCAGTACTCTACGTCTGATGCGCTGGCGATGCATTTGGTACTCAAATACTGTTCCAAGCGAGATTGGTAATTTTGCTTGGGGAACATCTCAGCAAGACGTTCTACTAATTGAATAAACATTTGTGACATTTATTTTCTCCTTCTCAGTATTTACCATGAGACAATGTTGCACCGCACAAAAACTCGTGGTTTCTACTGAGTTTAGTAACTGCTCACTAAACGGTTGACCAATAATTCACCTTTTGCTATAATACTTGTATGCTTTACTTCGCTTATGGAATGAACACAAACCGGTCAGAAATGACCCATCGTTGCCCTGGGGCTCTGAGCCTGGGCCATGCCCGGCTGGTTGACCGTATATTTAGATTTGCAACCCACGCTGATGTGGTCAAGTGCAAAGGCTCCTATGTGGACGGAGTACTGTGGACCATTGATGATTTTCATCTAAACGCCCTGGATCGACTGGAAGGTTATCCCTACTACTACAACCGCAGAAGTCTCAGAGTGGCTCATGACAATCGTATTGTCATGGCAGAAACCTACTTCATGCAACCGGGGAATCTGGATAGCCTGCCCAGTCAGGGCTATTTTGACATGGTGGTTGAGGGCTATAATCAGCACAATATACCCCTAGATCAGGTGTATAATAGTGTGTACGAAAGTACTACTTTTTAACTAGTGCTATTTTGGTTGACCAATAATGGCTCTTTTGCTATAATATAGACATAGAGTAACAAAACAGGAGTCCCAAATGCGCCACGTAGCAGGTTTTAGTAACAGCACCAAAATTCGTTTTATCGTCAACGGTTTTGGCATGTACGGTACTATCAACGATATCTACACAAAAACAGCCACAGTCACGCATGGTGCCGCTCTGCGACTGGCCATCCAAAAATTGGCTTACGATCGCCGTCGCAGTCCCTTTACAGGCGAAGGTCGTCCAGTGGGTGTGAACATCACCCACGAAGGACATGACGTGCAAATCACCTTGATGGCCAATTGATTTTGGTTGACCAGAATTCCCCGATTTGCTATAATATACACATAGACACACAAAAGGAGCCCCAAATGTCATACGTAATTGTTGCAAAAGGTACTGGTTTAATCGTTACAGACGGTCCCAACAAAACCCGTGCATACAAAACTTTTGGTGCCGCCAAGGCAACTCGTACCCGTCTCTGCCACAAAGCAGGTTGGAACGAAAGCCAACTGAACATTATTGCTCGCGACACTTACAAGTCTCCTAAAATAATTGTCAAGAATTTGATGAGTGGCAAGCCTGTAGAAATCGACGCAGACACCCCTTGGTGTTGCAACCCAGCCTCCGAAACTTACTGGAGCATGTGATGAACAAAGAAAATCAAGTTTGGACTATGAGTTGGACTCAGCCGTATTCAACTTGGCCCAAGTCAAAACCAGTAGAACTCAAAGAATCTGAGATCACAGACTTTACTGAGGCTCGTGAAGTGCTGGCTCGTATCATGCAAAAGAGGACTTGATCATGTGGACTGTGATTTTGATCTTGGCCACTGGCACACAAAATGTAGGACAATATTCCACTGCCCAGGCCTGTGAGGCCGCGGCCCTAAAGTTCCAGCAACAAAAGGTTGTGGCCGCATGTGTGCCACAAGAAACACCCGAACAAGGTCTGGTTCGCATGCAAGCCATTATGAAAACTTTGGTAGAAAGCATGCCCAAATGAAATGGTTTGCTGAAACAACTAATTGGGAAGACTCCACCCCCAACGGCATCTACTTGCTGGATGATGGCAAGACCAAGATGTATGCGTTCCGGCCCTTTGGCACAGGTGAGATCAAAGTATTTAAAAACCCAATCCGCATTGATCTGCGTGGTCGTAAGTTTGTGATTAACTCTGTGCAATTCAAGACTGAGTTAAAAGAACCCAAACCCGAAGGTCGTGTGATCGAAGTGCGTGGTAGCAAAGGTGACATTTATAAGGTAACTGATGTCAACGGCAATCTCTCTTGCACTTGTTCAGGTTTTCGATTCCGTGGAGACTGTAAACACATCAAGGAGCTGGCATGAAATATCTTGTGATTTTATTTTTAGCAGTGACCAATGTCTGGGCACAACCACAACCACAGGTGGGCAAGCATGACATGGTCTTCACAGCACAGCCCGCATATCCAGTCAAACGGGTAGAGTGGATTGTGACTGATCAGGTGGACGAAATGTGTCAAGGCTTTGCATCGCTTAGCCAGGGCCGCCGGTATGTTGCCTGCACCAAATTCAATGATGCTGTGTGTATAGTGTACACCAGACCCAATTTGACCTTGGCTGAGTTGGGACACGAAATGCGTCATTGCTTTGAAGGCCATTGGCACCGATGAAATACCTTGTGATTTTATTTTTGTTTGGTACGGCTGTGGCACAGACTGTAACCACTACTACCCAGACCATTCGTGAAGAAACAACCATCGTCACAGTGACTCAAAACGGAAGCACAACCACACAATCCAGTGTTCCAATTGTGTACCGGTGCAACGGGCGAACGTGCGTCAAGCCCTAGCCACAAGAAAGCCCCTTTCGGGGCTTTCATCTTTTACGCAGCGTCTACAAACTTTTTAAGTTCTTCGGCCTTGACCACAATGTCCGTACTGGACGGGAAATCGGGCATGGTTGGATAAGGAAGAGTTCCGCGATTGGCATCATTCAGTTTGGAATGATATTCGTCGCTTAGACTACTGCGTTTTTCGTAGACTGGCGCTTGAAGAATTTCCTTGGCCAAGGTCAAGAGTTCGAGACGGATCTCGTAAGGTGTTTTGCTCATGTTTTTCTCCTGTGTATGTGTGTGTCGTTCAAGTCCCGCCCTATGCAGGACAAGATTGCTACACGAGCACAATTACTTATAGATGTAATTAACAGTGTCAGAATTTTCGCGGTAGATGCCTGCACCATTCTTCAAATGAAAACGTTTGGCCATCTCGGTCTTGGGACTGAGTGTAACGTAGGTATCAATGTCCGGAAATTCCGCTTTGATTGATTCTTGAGCTCGAACAATCAGTTCACGCCCTGCTCCAGACGCATACGACCAAATTGTGTAAAATACCGCAGTTTTGGCACTCCCGACCAACTCCACCAAGTCATCCACTGCTGCAGGAATAGCATCCAAAAACTTTACACAGGTCACTGCACGAGTTTGGTCTCCATCTTTCAGCATGTATATTCGACTGTTCGAGTTCACACGGTCAGTCACAGGTATCTCAGGGCGCACTGGGTCGTCCTTTAGGAGATTGACAATTTCGTCGGTAATACTTGTGATGGTGTGTAACATAATACGCTCTTTATATGCTTGTAAACCTATTTATCAAACACACGTAGAAAAAGAAAAACAGGGCCTTTCAGCCCTGCACTTCTTGATACTTTTGTAAAGCCCGTACCCTGGCCACGAGTAATCTAATCTTCACATAGTCACTGAGTTCGTCGTCATCCAGTTCTGGTTGAAATGGTTGAACCCTGGGCTTACGTGCCAGACTAGAACACAGGAATTCATCATCCGGTGCATCGTATGGGTTGGTACCCTGCAACCGGATTGATGTAAACCGGTTGGGATTACTTCTTAGTAGTTTCGGCTTTGGCGGCAGGCGTACCCGTTGTGCTTTTGGCATCAGCCTTGGCAGGAGTACTGGCTGCTGTAGCAGGCGCAGTAACAGCAGGCTTGGCTTCTACTTTCTTTTCTTCTTTCTTGGGTGCATCTGCGGCAAACACAGAAACGGCAAACACGGTAGCGATGAGAGCGATAAATTGTTTCATAGTAATCTCCTTTGATTTGAAACTATAGCAAGAACCTTCCTGCTATACATATACAACGCCATAGCCCTGCAAAAGGTTGACACAGTCTGGCAATGTTGCCAAAACATATTGCGATTGTGTGACAACTGTCTTATAATACTTAAATGCTGTACGCAACGGCTACTACTATGAAAGGTAAAAAATATGCGTTTTAATCCAGAAACTAAGACTTACAAAGTGTTCAATGCACTTTACAACGGCGAGACTTTGACTCCATCAGAAGCAAAGAAGCGTTTTGGCGTGGGTAACTTGAGTGCTGAAGCCAGCCGCATCCGTGCTGCCGGTTTTGCTGTTTACTCAAACAGCCGCACCGCCGGTAACGGTGTCAAGGTTACAGAATATGTAATTGGCAAGCCAAGCCGCAAAATTGTAGCCGCTGGTTACAAAGCAATGGCCATGGGCCTGGTCTAAAATTTAGACACGCTGTCCAATTCAGACTGGACACATTGAAAAACCCTGCCCACGGTAGGGTTTTTTCTTTAAATATCCCATGCACATAGAACCCACCAGCAGATGCACTTTATCTTGTCCAGCCTGTCCTAGAACATGGTTTTCTGACAGATTAAATCGCGCATTTCCCAAACAAGATTTAGACTTAGATCATCTTGAACATTTTTTGGATTGCAAAAGCGGTCATCAAATCAAATCATTCATGCTCAATGGCAATCATGGTGATCCGATTTATTATCCTGATCTTTTGCCCCTGATAGCTCGATTTAGAAATACCAAATCATTTAAAATCAGCACCAATGGCAGTTACCAAACACCAAAATTCTGGCAAGAGTTATCAAACCAGTTAACAGACAAAGACACTGTGTTTTTTAGCATCGATGGACTTGAGCACAACAATCATTTGTATCGAAAAAACAGTGACTGGAAATCAATCATGCAAGGACTGGAAATCATGTCTCAGGGTCCGGCTCGCGTGGTTTGGAAAACTCTGATATTTTCTTATAACGCAAATGAACTAGATCAAATTCAAGATGTTGCACACAGTCGCGGGGTAGAATTCATTGCCGAATCAACCAGCAGATTTGGCGATGATGCCTTGGTCCCGGATACCCACCTGATTGATACCAGTCGTTTGTACAAAAATATTCAAGAACAAGTAACCATCCAACCACAGTGTAGCACACAAGAATATATTTCAGCAGATGGATACTATTGGCCGTGTTGTCTAATCACTTCAATGTTTACTTTACATAAAACAGAATTATGGAAACAAAGGAAAAATTGGGCTATTCAAAATCAGACGTTAGATCAAACTAGGTTACATTTGAACCACTGGAAACAATCTATTTTGGACAGCCCAGAGACTGCGCATGATGTGTGTAAAATGAGTTGTAAACCAGGTCAGGAATTTGGTTGGTCCAAAATGTGATTGACCAATTATTCTAGATCCTGTATAATAACTATATGCTTAAAAAACTCTTTCAACGCTGGGGACGGTACCGTGTGATCATGGACCGTGTGGAAAACGAACCCTATCTGGAACGCTACTACGTGTTCCTCAAGGATAGAAATAGATTTCCATTCAATGTTTTTGTACACAAGTTTCTCAAGAGTGACCCCGATGACGTGCATGACCATCCTTGGCCGTTCCTGACCGTAATCCTTCGGGGCGGCTACTGGGAATGGAGACCGCAATTCAACTCAAAAGGCGCCAAGGTTAGCGAAATTGCCAAATGGTGTGGTCCTGGTAGCGTCCGTTGGGCCAGTGCCAGTCAGTATCACAGAGTAGAACTAGACCCAGATGTCACATGTTGGACCTTGTTCTGCCCTGGCATCAAACAACGTGATTGGGGATTCCTGGTCCAGAACCAGTGGGTGCAGTGGGAACAATATTTAAAGCAAAGGAAAACAGTATGAATTGGTTAAAACGTTGGTTGGCCCGAGCAGTGGTTGAAGGCCATGAAGACTCTTCTGATCGGTCAGATCGTATATACGGAACTTTGGCCAGCACCAAAAAACGTGCCGTTGGGCAAGATGTTGAAAGCGATGAAGGACTCAACATCACAGTACGCAAGGCCATTGGTGGCAGGATTGTGACGTTTAGGCACTATGATGCCAAAACTGACCGCCACAATCACCGGCTGTATGTAATCCCCGAAGAGCTTGACTTTGAGCGAGAATTGGGCAAGATGATCACCCTAGAATCCATGAGAGGCTGAAAGTAAATACACTATGGAACTAATAAATTTTATACTTGATCTTGTGTTTTGGGGCATGGTGTCCTGGTTCGTGTTTACCTGGTTGGTGAGTCGTTATTTGGAGTCACGCCAGGTTGATTCGGTGGTACATGATCTTGATCAGGAACGGCTGATCCCACTCACAGTAGAGGTTGACCAAAATCAATATTTCTGCTACAATAGTATTACTAAGGCATTTGTGTGCCAAGGTTACAGTTTGAAGGAAATTGTAGAACGTTTTAAACAACTGTATCCAGAAAAGGCAGCCGCCATTTATGACGGCGACGAAACAGCAGTACGTATACTTAAATCACAATTGAAAGAACTAGATGAAAATCGCAATAGCATCTGACCTCCATCTTGAATTTGGTGACCTTGAAATCACCAATGACAATCAGGCTGATGTGTTGATCTTGAGCGGCGACATCCTTGTTGCCAAAGACATCACACAACGTGATCCTCATGGCGTGATGGGCCCAGAATATCGTAGCAATCGTTTTCATGATTTCATGCAACGATGCTCGGCACAATTCCCACACGTTATCTACATATTGGGTAACCATGAGCACTACCATGGTGACTTTGCCAATACAGAAAAACACCTGAAGGAAGTGCTGGGCTACTTGTCCAACGTGTACATTCTAGAACGTGAGATCAAGGCAATCGATGATGTTACTTTTATTGGTGGCACATTGTGGACCGACATGAACAACGGTGATGAACTTACTTTGTATCACATGAAGACCATGATGAACGACTTTGTTTGTGTGCAAAACTCTAACCGGGTTGTGAACTACCGAGCAGATGTTCTTAAAGACAAGCCAGTGGGCATGACTGACGACGAATTTTTGATGTTGCCCACTTGTGATCGATTCAAAACAGTGTTCAAGACTCGTACTGCAAAATTTCAGCCCGAAGATGCGGCGGCGGAGCATGCTCAGACCAAAGGCTACATTCAGCAAATTATTGAAGGCAAACCAGATCAAAAGTTTGTGGTAGTGGGACACCATGCTCCAAGCCGCAAAAGCACACATGAAATGTATGTTAAAGATACTGTCATGAACGGTGGTTACAGTAGCAACATGGACGAGTTTATCATGGATCATCCACAGATTCGACTGTGGACACATGGACACACGCATCATGTGTTTGACTATGTGATTGGTGAAACCCGTGTGGTTTGCAATCCACGCGGTTATATTAACTATGAAGCGAGGGCAAGTGAATGGAAACTCCTGACCGTGGATATCTAGACTGGTTTCGATACAGTGGGATCAGTGTTATCGTTACACTGAACCCACTGCATTGGCGTTTGATTCCTGGTGCCAGACGTGAATATAACGATGGTTGGCCCAGCCCCAATGAACGCACCTGGAGCGTGAGTTGGTTGTTCTTGACCATACGTGGTTGGGTAGACAATGGTGATTGGTAATGCGAGAGCATGCGGAGTGGATCATACTCTCGGTGCTGATCCTGTTGTCTTATCTCAACAACTCTGAAATGGGTCTAGATCGTGAACGTGCAGAATTGGCTAGACTACGAGACTCAAGTGGATACTTAATACGATATGAACCAACAGACTAAACAACTAGCAGAACAGGCAGGCTTTGTTCTAGATGACTTACCGGACACGGTACTACAGCCATTGGAAACATTTGCTGATCTATTGCGAGCCTCCAACACTCGTGAAGTGGTTGCATTGTGCGCCAACACAATCAACCGCAACCTCAATGAGCAAAAGCAAAAAACAAAACATCGTTGGGAAATCGTAGAAGCTGTGGTGATCGTAACAGCAATGATAGCCTGGGCCACCTGGTGGTACACTCAGTCACACACTTAAAGGATAAAACATGAAAGTATACATTAGCAAATATCGAGATCACTGGATCTCACCTTACACCATGTTGGACTATGCATTCTTTTGGACCGACTGGAGCAAGTGCAGTCGTGACCGGCGTATTCGCAGTCTTGAAGAAGAAAGCAAATATATAGAACATCCAGAGTGGGTAGAACGCTGGAGCGATCGCCTGACTCCGGTTAGCCAAGTGATCCAGTGGGTATGGGACCGTGTGCATCCTCCCATCAACTATATAAAAATTGATCACTACGATACCTGGAGCATGGATTATACTTTGAGTCCCATTATACTGCCCATGCTGAAACAGCTCAAAGAAGCCAAGCACGGTGCTCCGTTTGTGGATGATGAAGATGTGCCTGATCATTTGAAATCCACAGCCGCACCTGCCAAAGAAAACGAGTGGGACACTGATGCCAATCACTTTGCTCGTTGGGATTGGGCCATGGACGAAATGATCTTTGCGTTTGAATGCAAAACAGATGACCTCTGGGAAGAGGCTTTCCGTGAAGGAGAGATTGACATGCTGTGGGTGCCTGTGGACAAGGACGGCAATGAAGTACCCAAAGGTGAGCACCGGTACTATCAAATGAAAGACGGTCCTAAAAATACCTACAAGTGCGATTACGAAGGAATGAAAGTGGTTGAAGCACGTATCCAAAACGGCTTCCGTTTGTTCGGCAAGTATTATCAAGCACTGTGGGATTGATGAAAATCGTTCGTGTAGAACCTGTTGTGCCCATGGTGAGCATGACCTGGATGATAGGTTCACGCTGTAACTATGCGTGTTCTTATTGTCCTCCAGAATTACACGACGATACAAGTCCGCATCCTGATCTAGATCGACTAAAATTGGTATGGCAAAACTTTTATTCAAAGACCCAACAAACCGGACTGCCTTACAAAATATCATTTACCGGCGGTGAAGTCACTGCCAACAAAAGTTTTTTGCCCTTGATAGAATATCTACGTAGCAACTACGTCATTGGACAAATGCTTGTGACCACAAATGGTAGTGCCAGCACAGCCTACTATCTGCAACTGTCCGAACTAGTAGATGCAATTAGTTTTAGTACACATTCAGAATACTGGGATGAACACAAGTTTTTTGAAACAGTGACAGCAGTAAATAAAGTCATGATCCGTCCTGAAAAAAGTTGTCATGTGAACATCATGGACGAATCTTGGAATAGAGAAAACTTCCCACACTATCAAGAATTGTTAACTCAACACGGTGTGAGTCACAGTATCAATCTTATCCATGATTAAACACAAAAATTACAACTGTCGAGCAACAGACGAACAAGGGCGCGAACACCTAGTGTATGCCAATTGGTTGCACAATGAAGGATTAGATACTTGGCACGGATATCATTGCGATGCTGGCCATACTAGATTTTATATTGACAAAAATTTTGATGTCTGGAGTGGCGAATGTAAAAACAACCATCTTGGTAGTGCATTAACTGATTGGTCTCCCAAGACTGACACAGTATGCAAACGCACAACCTGTACAGGTTGCACAGATGATTTAATCACAAGAAAGTATCAAAATGACATTTAAACACATGATCAGAGACATGATGACCTACCACGCCGACTTGGGAGTAGAATTCACTCCCAACTCAATCCCCCGAAGCGATTACGAGCAGTGGCGGAAACAGTACACCTGGGACGCTCTGCATGATCTACGCTATGGCCAAAGTTTCTGCAACTACTTTGGCGTCACAGATCAACGAATCTTCTATGAGCGAAACTGGCAAACTTGTGACACAGTGATTCAGCGAGAGTGGCTTGCAAGATCCTAACTTTCCACACGGTGCTCAAATATCATGGGGCAGAGAGTATGACACAATCACAGCCTGGGACACAATTGCCACCTGGGGTGTAGAGTTTTTTGGCCTGCCCGGCGATCGTTATGTCACCGACATTCACATCAACGATATGACCTGGTGGTTTCGATCCGAACATGATCGGTTGCTGTTTGTTTTACGCAACGGCCTGGCTCGATGCATACAGTTAGAGTCCACAACATAGAAGTTTTTGATGCAATTGACCTAAAGAATCAATTGCTCCAGGCGGGCCTGGCAATAGAGCAAGACTTTGAATGGGCCTGGATCACTGCTGAATACAACAACGTAGAAGGATGGACACGGCAGAAACATGCAGAATTTCGATTCCATGATCCAGCCTTGGCCACGTTTTATCAGTTGAAATGGGCACGATAATAAGTATTGTTGATGAAGCGCACTCATGCACCCCTGTTTGAAATTCGTCCAGGCGATAGTTTTAACTATGCCCGGGAAATCAACAAACCGTTTGGTGAACTGGATCGGGTGCTGGCCTGGTGCAAAACTGAACTAACCGGCGAATGGCGTTGGCAACTGGTAGATGTCAGCACAGATCAACGTCCTGGTCGCTACATTTTCTACTTTGATTCTGAACGTGACTACTTTGCATTCACGCTGTACTGGCAGTAAAAACTAGTACTTTTGCTGTACTTGACAACAAACCCCAAATCCTGTATAATTTAGACATAGAAACTTTTAATAGGTGTCACTTTGTCTATCCAAATCGAAAACTTAACTCCCGAGCAGGTTGAAATGTGCGACATCATGTGGAGTTTTGAATCTGCTGAAGAATACGTTGAATGGTATGAACTGCTGGACGACGAAGACAAACGTCAGGCGGATGTACTGCAACGCATGATCATTCTTGAAAGCATGGAAGAAATGTTGGCCGAGGTCAACGACAACTATCGACAAGCCCGCAACTATTTGAAAAAGTTTCGTCTATGAACCACCACTTTGTTGTTATGTGGGATAATACCGGCCTGGAGTACATAGGCGATATCACTGCGGACGAAACCAATCGTAGTTGGTCGGCGCTGAAAGGCAAACCCGTTGGTAGTGCCTTGCCCAATCTCAACCATATGATGCTCCGTGCTAGATACAACCCACAGCGTCACTATGAGATCTATCAGGTAGAAGCCACAGATGGTATCACGGCTGATGACATACGAAACATGTTTGCGGCCAGTCCCCAAACAGCCGCGGACACAATCCGCAGACTTGGTCACTGCTACTTTAGTGATCGAGTGCAAGAAGATCAAGTGGTAATTCGGTAACAGTTGACAGCATGGTGTATTTGCTATATAATACACACAAGTTAGCCAGGTATGGTACCAGGCGGCTTATTAATCTGACGTATTGCACGTCACTGAAAGGAAACTAAATGGCACAAAAACGTCTCACACGCAAACTCACTGATGTGATTGCTGAAGTTGAAAAACAACTCCGAGCACACTACAACGTGACTCAAAAAGACCTTGATGCATGGCGAGCCCGTGCAAAGGCTTTATCACACAAATTCCCCAACAGTTCAATGATTGCCATTGAAGATCTTTGGATTGATTATGAAGTCCAGCGTGATGTGTTACACAAGCATATTATCAACATCATGCGAAAATGGGATCCACGTATCTGTTCACCTGGGTCTGCTTGTCGGTTTGGAGGAAAACCTCCAATCTATTTGTATGATGCACAACACCGTACCATTGCGGCTGGCCTACTAGGTTATACAGAAATTCCTTGTGCTGTAGTAGAAACAAACGAACTTAATTTTGCAAGTTATGCATTTGAAATGCTCAACGACACTGGAGTCAAACGCCTCACTCCGGGGGACCTGCACCGTAATGCCTTGGTGCGTTACAAGAACGGTAGTCGAGACAAGAAGGTTGTGGATGCTCGGACGATGCAGGACCAGTTTGATACCGCAGGCATTGACTTACAGGACAAAGGTTCACGTGCCTCAGATAACTTGCGTGGCGACAACGATTACTTTATGAGTCACTTTAAATATGCACAAAAAGGCATTGAGATTGACGACAGTGGCAAAGTATTGCTGGACATATTGACAGCCGTCAAAGACACATTCCCCTTGCAGCAAGAAATTGATCAAGGTTGCTATATTGGATTGTACGAGCTCCATCGGATCTCAAGCAACAGTGCTAATAGTAAATTACCTGCTGGATGGATGAAGGCGGTGTTAGAAGCAATTAAACCCACATTCAAGAGTTCAGCATTGATACACGCCAAGGCCAAAGTTCAATGGGAACATGTGAATCCAGGTGCAACCTGGTCAGCCCCCAGTGCTATGGCTAACTTTTTACGTGAATTATACATCCGTGGCGGTGGCATGCTTAACTTGCCGTACCACGGTGAAGGTGCCAAGATGGGTGTGGAAGAAGGCAATGTTGCCCCGGGCTTGTTTCCTGAAGGAGCATAACATGAGACCTGTGTGTATTAACTATGGATGTGACAGCGGTGTTTCTGTAATGACAGGAAGTATACATGATGACAACCCACGATGGCGTGTACACTGCGGTCATTGCCAGGCCGCAAGTTATGGCAAATGGCCTCATCGCGCTGGAGTAACTCCGTACAAAACTGGTCGATGTAGTAACACTGATGGGCACCTTGGATTCGATTGTTCGATCAACTGGAAAAAAATTCCGCCCTGGGCCACTGGTATGACCGAAGTTGATCATATTGATGGAGATTTTTCAAACAATGGTCTAAGCAACTTAGATGAATTGTGCCCAATTTGTCACAAAATTAAGGGACAACAATCAGGTGATTTTGATAACACAAGACGCCACTCACTCAAACTACCAGTTGGATACAAAGGCAAGACCAGTGCCCGCAGCCAATTTAATACATTATTTGAGTTACAAGAATGAACTTAAAAGAATCTTTAGACCAATTCACAGCGCCAGTGTATGGCAAGACACGGCGTACCACCGACACTTACAAAACTGTAGCTGACTACTGCCGACGCAACTTGGTTCGCTTGGTTGCAGAGTATCATGCTGTTGAAAACGATCAACAACTCTTGAGAGAAATCCGCAATGATATTGACACATATCTGCGTAGATATCACGAGTACTGTATCCAACAACGTGACGGTATGAAAGCACACTATCACGAAGTTGGCGCAGATGAAGATTGTGACTTTGAACACTTGATCCCGGCCGCACGAATTCGTAACTTACTTTTAGTCAGTGCCATTTCTGTGGAGCAGGCTCTTAATGCACCAACTGTAAGATTAAGTCGGTCTAAACATGCCGCTCTCAAAGACGCAGGTTGGGCCAGTAACACTCCGGACATGTGGCTTCCTTTCCGGCGTTATACTCAAGTGTTTGACTCCACGTACGAAACACATGATGGAACAGCTATTGATCCTAACACCTGGACTTTACAACAGCATTTTGACTATTTCAAGCATCTTGTGATCAACTAAGGAGATTCAATGAGTGTATTGCATTTTAAATCTAGACCGTGGACGGTGTTTGATGCCGCCAACAAAGAACACAGACTTTGGTACAATCAGTTCGTCACACACGGTGGTTGGGGATCGTGTCCTTACCGATTCATTGTGCCCGAAGATCACGGAGACTTGATAACTATGTGCCAACGTAGTCTTGTGCGTTACTATGTGGCACATGAGTTTAACAAAAAGCCGCGCCAGACTGTGCTTTTCCAAAAACGCCGATGATTCAAAATCTTTATAGTCAGTGGACAATCCAATCACATCATGTGCATGGTGATTGTTTCACTGGCTATGAACCCATATATGATCAACTGGAAAAATTTACCAACGGCACCTATGCAAAAGACCCCGAGGGTACCATTGCCCAGGTCAAGGCCTTGTACCGAAGTATCAACTTGGTGCCCATTGATTACTACACTGAAACAGGCTTGATTGATCACTTGCGACAGTTTAGAGATCAAGCAATAAATCCAGTGACCGACAATGTGCTGGGCCTGGGCAACAATCAAGGGCAGAAATTAAATCGTTTCTTGTTTCCCAACATGATGACTGCGGAGCCCAAGGGCCGTGGATCAAACAGCCTACGAGATAGATTCTATGACGATGCCAAACTGGAACGTGCCATCAGAATCTGCTTTGAATTTAGAACCGGCAATAGACTGGTTCATCCCACCGCTCTACGCCGAAGCCTGGAATTGGTCACAGGTGAAAACATACAAAACTTCAAGCCTCAAAATGCTCGAGCCTTGGTAGAACACTTGTGCCCTGTGATGTGGGGCAGGGTGTATGATTACTCAGCTGGGTATGGTGGACGATTGCTGGGCATTACCAGCAGTCGCCGGGGGTATGATTATACTGGTGTAGATCCCAACACAGAAACATTTCAAAATTTGCAATACCTGGCTCAGTTGATTGACACCGCATTTGGCCGCGGGGCCACATTGAACTGTGATGTGAGTGAAAACTTCCAACCCTCAGACATTGATCTTGCATTTTCAAGTCCGCCGTATTTCAATTTGGAAAAATACTCAGACGAGCCCACACAATGCATGGTCCGATGTGCCACACTGGATGACTGGTTTGAACTGTATGTCGCACCTACCATGCAACGCATACATCAAGGTCTCAACGCAGATGGAGTGTTTGCTACCAACATTGCCGACTACAAAACTGGTGCCAAGCAAGAATACCAAGTGGTTGACAGATGGATCTCCTTGGCTGAGAAACTGGGATTTCGATATCAAAAGGTCATACGCATGATGCTGAACACAAGACCCGGTGTGGGCAATCACAAAACAGCCGGCCGACAAAAGTGGGAAGGCGTGTATGTGTTTACCAAGAACTAGATCATGCTGTTTTGATTTTGTTGATGAATGTTTGACCAAACATAGGAGTGTATTTGTCATAGATCATAGTGGCACGATCACGAAATTGCTTTTGAATTTCTGCATCTGGGTCATTCACTGTGATTCCGTCATCAAGGCATAACTGTCTATGCACGTGGTCATCTTCGATAGCGTCCACACGTTCGTCTTGCGCGGCCAGCAAGGCTGCCTGCTCGATCACTTGTTGCAGATCTGCGTCAAGACCGGACCAGAAATCTTGATTCACAAGTATACTGGTCAAGAATATATTGTGATTGGAATGTAGAATACTGTCAGTGTGTTCTTGAGCGTTGGCATCATACAGACGTCTGTATGTTATCTCAGCCGCATCAATTTTGTTTGAGGTCAGTGCAGCAGGGATCTCACTCAGTTCCATCATGACTGGTTCCATTCCCAGCGTCTTGAAGTAGTCTTGAATTACTGGGCTATGCGGTACGCGAACTTTCAACCCTTGCAAATCTTCAACACTGCGAATAGCACGATTGGTACTGATCACAGTGAATCCACCCGAGTAGGTAAATGACAACCCTTTGATGTTTTTGGTGCCTGGCTGGTTCTGCAATGTGCTCAGTATTTTTTGTCCGATTGGACCATCAAGCACTCGGCTGGCATGATCATCGTCGGTAAACAAAAACGGCAAATCTAATGCACGAAACCATGATGAATGACGGCCTAGCGAGTGTGTGTACATCTGTGTCATTTCTATCTTGCCTTCGTTCATGTACCGGATAAGGTCTGAGTAGGACACAGTCACGCCATTGTTGTACTTTTCAGAGTATTCACCGAGTGATAAAATTTCCACTGCAAGTTCGCTGTTGGACATCTGATACACTTGATCAGCAAATTTTTCAGCGGCTCTTAAGAAAATGTCTAGTGGTTCGTGGGCCAATACCCAGCGAATGGTTTTTGTTGGCATAAGGGATTCTCCAATTATTTTGAGTATTTATGTAAAAAATTAATACTTTTGTACTAACTCAAAAAGTAACACTCAAGTACTACTTTTGTTGCGTTTATTTATGCCAAATTCTGGTTGACCGAATATTCCCTTTTTGCTATAATACTTGTATAGAAACTAAAAAGGAGTCAGAGATGACAAATTACGCAAACGAAGTTCTTTTTGTACTTGACCCAAACAACATTGAAGTGGTGTATATTACTGCTCGCGATGACTATCGAACAGAAAAAGCACTTGCTACCGAAGTTCCACGATATTTTGGGTCTGATTTTGTATTTGTGCGTAAACTAGTAGTCGAATCTGGACTGACAAAAGATCAAGCAGAATCAGGACGCCGGGCGTTGTTGGCTTACTATGAAGCAATGGGCAGAACAATCCTTAATGTCAAGGATGCTCCGATGCTTTTGGTTGACCAATAATTCCCATTTTGCTATAATACTTGTATAGAAACTAAAAAGGGGTTCAAAATGGGTACACGCAGTCGCATTGCAGTCATGCACGGTTCAATCGCCAAGTCAATCTATTGTCATTGGGACGGCTATCTAGAGCACAACGGTGCCATCCTGCAAGAACACTATAACTCGGCCAAAGCCAACCAACTGGTTGCCATGGGTGATATGAGTAGCCTACGTCCTGAGATTGGCGTCAAACATCCTTTTAGTTGTCTGGATCCTGAGGCTGGTAGCGACTATGAAGAACGTTATGGCAACATGTGTACCTTTTACGATCGCGACCGCGGTGAAACAGAATGCACCTGGTCAGTAGATCACACGTTTGAAGACTTCTTGGACCGTGCTAAAGGTTGTGCCGCTGAGTTTTACTATGTGATGAAAGATGGCACATGGTATGTGGGCGACACTTATGGCTCTACTGAATTAAGTAATAAGTTAACACCACTTGCAGAAGCCATGCAAGCCGTGGAAACGGTTGACCAATAATCGCAGAACTGCTATAATATACACATATTAAGACACAAGGAGCCCATATGCCAGGATTTGTAGACGTATCAAACATGACAGCCCGTGAAGTTCGCATGATGGATCATGCGGCTGACGCTGATGAAACTTATCAGCCCCGTCGAACTTGGAAACCCCAAGCCAAGCTCGCAGGTGTTACTTACTCTGTGGACAATGTGTGGGGTGCGGCAGTGGCGGCACAACGCATCAACGGTTCTTATGTGAAAGAAACTCAGCACCGGTTAGATGATACCATTGGTACCATTATTGTAGACAAACGTCGCAACCGCGACATCATGCTTGACATCTTGGCCAACCCTGCTCAACTCACTGTGGAAGATATTGCACAGGGCCAGGAGTGCCGCAAGTTCCTGCAACAAGACATTACCTTCCGTGCCCTCAAAGGCCGGCTGACAGAGTTTGACTCTTCAACCAGCAAGGTCATTGCTGTGGAAGATGAATTTGATACGGCTAAGCACCGGTTGGAACTGGCTGTGGTAGCATGTCTGCCTGCAAGTTATGTTCGCAGTCTAGAACGTCAAGCAGTTCAAGAACGTGTACGCCAAACATCAGGAGCCTTGATTGGCACACCCGGCGACAAAGTCACTTTGGCAGTTGAGATTGTGAAATCCAACTACAGTCAGCAATGGAACACCTGGTATGCCACTGGCGTTACCCAAGACAACTCTGCTGTGTTTTTTGCATACCGCCAAGAACTGGCCAAGGGTGCCAAACACACCATCGTGGGAACCGTTAAAGCTCACAGAGACGGCTCCACTCAACTCAACCGTGTGAGCATTACCTAAGGAAATTGTATGCGTAACTTTGTACTTGGTATCATTTTTGGACTGGTAATAGCCACGGTAGGCTTCTCCGGATTGGCACGTATGTTTGACAAAGGTGTCCATACCATCCAACAAACCAGCAAGGAACTGGCTCAGTAATTTGGGCAAATTGAACCAAAAATTATTGCAAAAATGGTTGACCAATATCACATCTTTTGTTATAATTTAGGTATGTTGTGCAGAGATGCAAAACATTTTTTAAACTTTAGGCAACTTTGAAAGGCAACCTATTATGTCAGCAGACAAACTCTTTACAGTGGCGGGCACTGCAACAAACCCAGATGGTACTACTAAGGCTCGCTTTGCGAACGACTTGGTAGCCCGCATTAAGATCCTTAACAAGGCTAAATGCACCAACATCAACTTGGTAGAATTGCCCCGTGCAATGACCAAGTTAGAGGCTCTTCAGTTCTTGACTGAGCAGGGCATTACAGACGGCGACGCCGGCTATGCTGTGGCCAACAAATTGGCTGAGAAGTCAAAGGTTGCCAAGAAAGGCGAAGTCATGGTCAAGGCTGTGAAAGCTTCTGCACCCAAGACCACTGCCAAGACTGCTGTGACAGCGTAAGCACACTGGAGTGCCAAAAAGGCGGCTTTCGGGCCGCTTTTCTATGGCTTTTTGCTCAAGACAATAATTAATACTATGTTAGAACAAGACGAATTCTTACACGAGCGTATCAAAACGGTTATGCTGGATGTTATGGCTGTGCTTTATGACAATGGTATCAAACATGTACACATGGGTGCCATGATGAGATTGTTGGGAGTTGACGATGTCAAGGCTTCTGAGCATGACAACGAACTGATAGAACTGGACGAAAAGTTTGGCGCCATGTTATCTCAGTTAAATAAAAATGTAGCACCTGTAGAAGTTCCCAAAGACGCTACCTTCCATTAATGACCATATCTAATTATCGCGCAGTGGAGCCACTGTTTATTGTGTTCCTGCGCAACAGCAATCAGGCCGAACAACTGTTCCGAGCCTGGATCAAACAAAATCGAATTGAACACGCCAACGTCTCCAGCAACAGAATGATGTTGCATGACCAACGTGCGTTTGAACAATTTCGTGTGACTTGGACTCATGGCCTTGAATCAGTCACAGTCTGGGACACCTGGTTAAAAAGACACATTTACTTTGACTAACAAGAGTGCCAAAAACCTGGCATTTTATTGACAACCGCCTTGTATGACTGTATAATTACTATTGTCAACACAAGGAGAAACAAATGACACAACACGAACAGATCGTAGCCGCTTATGAAAACTACTTGGCGGAGAATGCCAAGTTCACTGAAAAAGGTGTCAAAGCCGCTGCCGCCCGTGCTCGAAAAGCACTGCAAGAAATGAGCAAGGGCATCAAAGAGCGCCGCAAAGAAATCACTACAGAAAAAGAAGCATTGACTGTCAAGTAATGCCAACAGTTACAGTCCAAGTAGTTGAAGACCCAGATAATCCAGGAGAGCTACTCTTGGATTTGGGTAACGAATTGTGTGCTGAAATTGGATGGAAAGTAGGCGACACAATAGAATGGATAGACCGAAAGGATGGCTCATGGCTATTACAATCAACCTCGCAGAAGAGCAAGAAAACAACACAACAGACACAATAAATTTTTCCAGTGGATTGACAGTGGGCGGATTTTCAGATTACAACTATGGTGCAATTCCATCGTTGGCCACTGTTGATCTTTCCAAACTGACAACATCAAGTATCACAATATCAAATACTGCACCATCATACAGTATCAGCAACAGCGGCATCAGCAACCATCGTGCTAGTTTAGGACAGTCAAATACAGTTTGGACCACATCGGGCACAGGCAGTATAAATTGGAACCAAAGCGCCGTGGGCGGAGTTTATCATAACCCAGCCATGGAAGTTAACCAAGGTGGACAAGTCTCTCTTAAAGGCGACAACGCTGACATTGATATCAATGGCAAGAGCCTGGTCAAATGGATGCAGGTCATGGAGGAACGCATGAACTGGATGCAACCCAACGTGGAACTGGAAAAAGAATGGGACGATTTGAAGAAGCTGGGAGACCGCTATCGCAAGTTGGAACAGAAGTGCCGAGAAAAAGCAGACATGTGGAAGAAACTTAAATCAATGCCCAAACCGGAGATCAGATGACCCCTAAGCAACGCATCCGACACATCACAAAGTGGATTCGACAATACGCAACAAAAAACAAGATCTCTACGCTAGTTGTAGGTATCTCGGGCGGTATTGACAGCTCTGTGGTCAGCACACTTTGCGCAGAAACCGGACTCAAGACCATTGTGGTCCAGATGCCTATTCGTCAGAATCGCAAGCTGGACAACCGCAGTTCAATGCAGGCCGACTGGTTACTGGAACGCTACAAAAACGTCACTTATGTAAGCATGGATCTAACCCCGGTGTTCACAGCATTTGAAAAGAAACTTGAGCCCATTTGTCGGGACAGCACGGATATAACTTTGGCATTTGCCAACTCACGTGCTAGACTACGCATGATGACCCTGTATCAAATTGCTCAAAGTTACGGCGGCATTGTTGTGGGCACAGGCAACCGCGTGGAGGACTTTGGGGTGGGGTTTTTTACCAAATACGGTGACGGTGGCGTGGATATTTCACCCATTGGCGACTGTATGAAAACTGCTGTTTGGGCCATGGGCCGCGAGTTTGGCTTGCCACAAGAGATCATTGATGCCGCACCCACAGACGGACTCTGGGATGATGACCGCACTGACGAAGGACAACTGGGCATGACCTATCCTGAACTGGAGAAAGCCATGGACCAAGACACATACTCAGAACTTGAGCTGTATGCCACCGGTCCTGAAAAGAAAAATCTCAAGAAATATCGAGCAATTCGAGCTAGAAACCTGCACAAAATGGAACCAATTCCTGTGTGCCAAATCCCTGAGTAAACTGCGCCGTTTACCTCAAAACGGCACCATTTCGTCCCGGTCTTTGCCCGGTTCTGCAACCAAGTGAGTAAGTAAAACTACCATGAAAGCACAAGTAAACCACATCAGCGATCAAATCGCAATTTGGAGTTTGAGAGCGTTCCGAGTCGCAGGACTTTGGATCATTGCCCTTGCTGTGATCGCTGTATGCAATCACAAGTTAAACAATCTCCGCGCAGGTGTTGAATCAATGCCCGCCGGTTATGTGTCAGCCACAGAAAAAATTCGATCCTTGGATTGCTTGACACGCAACATCTACTGGGAAGCCGCTTCAGAGCCTTTTGAAGGCAAAGTTGCAGTGGCCCAAGTCACAATGAACAGACTGGCATCGGGACGCTTTGGCGACTCAGTTTGCGGTGTGATCTATCAGAAAAACGTATTCTACGAGCGAGTAATCTGTCAGTTTAGTTGGGTGTGCGAAAGCACACATAAAACTCGTCCGGTGCATCCGCCCTTGTGGGCAGAATCGGAATTGGTGGCTAAAAAGGTATTGTTAGAAAACTTTAGACTGCCCAGTTTAAAAGGCGCACTTTATTATCACGCCGACTACGTTAGCCCGGGTTGGCAAAAACCCAAAATTGACAAAATTGGTCGTCACATCTTTTACGGAGAGCGTAATAATGCCCTTTAATTTTCCTGTTGCAATTGTTGCTGTTCGTGATTATATTACCAACAGTCTGGCTCGACTTTCAGCAGATACACTGGGTTGGTTGGCTGCCATTGTGTTGCATTGTGCAACCTTGCCCAGTTTCCTGGCACTCATGACCGGGCTGAGTGACCGGACTCCGGGACTGGACATTATCCTGTTTCTCTGGAGTGGTTTGGTTCTGCTGTTTCTTCGTGCAGTGGTGCTTAGAGACATGCTGAATATTATCACCATTGGATTTGGGTTTATACTACAAGCCGGATTCATGGCCCTGATATTGTTTAAGTAAAAAGTACTACTTGACTACAAATCTTGAATATGCTATAATATAGACATGTTTAAGACTTCCACACACACTTACCGAACGCTCAAGCGAAACGATCCTAATTTCAGTTTCAGTCCCGATGGCATTACTCTAGTGCCACGTGCTTCAATTGCTGTAAGCAATCGATGTCCAGAAAACTATCGGAATCTTATTCAGGAGTGTATCAATCATGGTTGGCTCCTGCCTGTGGCTCACATGCGTGATGAAGAACTAACTTGGGAACTATTGAAATATGAAACTCTGTGATAATTGCGACGAGCGAGCCCTGTGCTGTGACCACTGTGCCTACTTCAACTTCAATGGAGATGCGAGCGGCGCTTACACCGGCAATGGGTTCTGCCGCTTGCACAAGCGAGCAGAAGATCCTGGCAGTCTCTGTGACGAGTATTTTTGTTTTGAACTTCTAGCAAAGGACGCACCTAATGAGCATGCATCTCGCACACCCAAGTCTTAGTCTCAACGGTCGTAAAAAAGGCAAGGTCAAGTTCCGCAACGCAGACGAAGCCCGCAAGGCACGTGAGCTAGATGCTAGTTGGAAAGAACTGCTGAAAAATCAAGGAATCGAGCTAGAAGAAAAGCGCCGTAAACGTGCCCTGGCTGCTGAGCCCTTGGTATACAAACTAAGTATACCACCTGGCCGAAGTACTGCTCACTTGCCCAGCCGCAACACAGGCGGCAACGCCACCCTGGCCGCACCCAAGGTGTACACTGGTACCAAGGTCAAAGGTATTGCTACCATGCACAAGTCAAATGCTGTGCCTGTGTTTTCAGATGAAGAAGCAATTGAAATTTCCCGGATGCGCCGTGGTTAATCTAAAAGGTAAATTATGACAAGAGATGAAGTTAAATCAGTTATTTTAAAAATTGCCAAAGAAAAATATAATCTAGATATTGATAATTTTGCAGAAGATGCGCCTCTGGCAGAGTTGAAAGATATCAATCCCAAAGTAGACTCCATGGCAGTGATTGAATTGATTTTTGACGTTGAGGACGAGCTGGGCATCAAGGTAAACAACAATGACATGAGTCAACCTGCAAACCTGGCAGAAGTCATTGACAGTTTGACACAAGCAGTGAATACTAAAAAATGATGCTGTTCCAAGCAGACCCAGAACGGGTCAAGCAGGTAATGGTAACGCAGTTGATTGTGGCTGCCATGAGTGTGCCAGTACTTGTGCATTTTTGGCATTGGTGGTATGCTGTATACCTAATGGGATTTTATAGTTTCTTGTTGTTTGTCAGTCACCATGCAGGCTTGCACAGATACTTTTCGCATCGCAGTTACGCAGTAAATGAGTTTTGGCATGCGTTCCTTTGCTTGACCAGTTGTTTGGTCTGCTTTGGCTCGCCAGTGGGCTATGCAGTAATACACAGAGCACATCATGTACACACCGATACAGAACAGGATCCACACGCACCAAATCATATAGGTTTTTTCAATGTCATATTCTTTAATTGGAGTCTTCGGGATCTCACAATGTGGAGTGTGTTCAGAGAACTACGTGACCCTTGGTTAAAGTTCACACATGATTATTACACACTGATTATTATTATTTTTGCACTAGTTTTGTTTGCCATTGATCCTGTACTGCCCTTGTGTTACAGTGTAGGCGCTGTGGGTGCATTGTTTGCCATGGGCTTTGTTAATACTGTGGGCCATACTCAAGGGGCAACTACCTATTGTAATCACCATGACGGTGGCAATAGTAGTAACAGTTATCTAGCAGTAGCAATTGGCGAATGGCACAACAACCATCATGCCCGTCCACAGCAATGGAACCAACGTGAGCGATGGTGGGAAGTGGACTATGCGGCACAGTTTATTCGATTAATTAAAAAATGAACAGAGTTGTCATTACAGGCGTAGGTGCAATTACTCCACTAGGCAATTCTTATACAGAAATTGTTGCGGCCATGTTTGCTGGCACAAGCGGCATTAAGTTTGGAGAGGTAGTTCAGGCCAATGTTGCCAAAGTAAAAATGGATATAGACAGTCAATTTGACCACTATGATCTAGCGGCAACTGATTTGTTTGGACGTGCGGCCTGGCTGGCATATCAACAGGCACGAACCGATGCTGATACTTCAGTAGACGGAATTTACATTGGAACAGGTGCAGGTGCTGCACACGAAGTCAGTCGAGCCATATTGGAATATAACGAACGAGGTCGTGCAAGACCCAACAGTCTTGTGGCATCAATGAGTAGTGGAGCGGCCAGTTTCATTGCCGCAAGGGATAATATTGCTGGTCCAGTGTTTACACATAGTGCGGCCTGCTCGTCAAGTAGCGTAAGTATTGGAGAAGCATACCGAGCCATCAAGTACGGCGAAGTGAATGTGATGGCCGCAGGTGGTAGCGAGTTTTGTATTAGCCCTGTGCTGGTTGCACAATGGCGTGCCATGCGAGCCATGGGCACACGGTGTAGTCCTTTTGGTGCAGACCGTGATGGTATCATACTAGGCGAAGGTAGCGTGGTTTATATCTTGGAACAACGTGAACGTGCAGTAGCTCGTGGTGCTCGAATATACGCAGAGATTGTGGGCTATGGAATCAGTTGTGGCAGTGAGACTGTTACCAAACCCAGTGAAGATTCTCAAGTGGCCGCAATGAAATCTGCAATTAAAGATATTGATCCGGAGCAAGTGACTTATATCAATGCACACGGAACAGGTACTCCAGTTGGCGATCTAGTAGAATTAGGTAGCATACAACGAGTGTTTGGATCGGGTGTGCCCATCAGTTCAACAAAAGCCATACACGGGCATCTGTTGGGCAATTCGGGCGCCATGGAACTGATTGCATGTTTGGGAGTGCTTGCAAGTGATCAAGTTATTCCCAATTGGAATCTAACTGACCCAGATCCTGCAATACCCAACGGCACGTACTTGCCAATCAAAACAGTCGGCTATCCACAAGATGTGTGTTTGAATAATAGTTTTGCGTTTGGTGGCACCAATGTTGTGTTGGCTCTGGCAAAATGAAAGACTTGTACTCCACTCCCGAAGCCAGACTGGACACCATACTGGGCGAGGTCTCTTTTTGGGCCAGGATGCAACGGTGCAGAACATCAGAGGAAGGCAAGAAGCATTGTCGCACAGGCGCAGACACAATCACATGGTTTAGAGACACTTGGGGTATACAACTGCTACCCTCGGATGATACCATATTTGGATTCCTGCGTGAAGTCCGCATTGCGGATGAACAGAAGTATATGATATTTTTATTAAAGTGGGCATGATTAAAAAACGTTTATTAACTGATAGAGGAGCAGGTATGCAATTGTCAAATGTGTTTGATCCCTTGACATGGGAAAAAGGAGAAATCGTTCGTTTACTTCGAGGTGTGCCAGGAACACAATATCAAGAAGCCGACGATGCGGGCAAAGAACTGATGCGCGAGTGGATCCGAGGATTGTTACACACCAATGAGATCACTGTGACATTTACCAAGGCCGACGGCACTGATCGAGAAATGCTTTGCACACTAAATGGTACCAAAATCCCTGCTCGACCTGTGGCACCAACCACAAGTACCGCTCCAGTGGATGGCATTGTGCGTGAGAGTAAGAAGCCCAAGAAAGCGCCAGACCCGCACAGTATCCGAGTCTACGATTTAGAAAAGCAAGAGTGGCGTAGTTTCCGTTTTGATAGGCTCAAAAAGGTCACAGCCACTTTGGATTTCAATAAGTAATAGTCAATGGCAAAAGAAGATATCATAAGCATGGAGGGCAAGGTCGAAGAAGTGCTACCAGGCGCTATGTTCCGAGTAAAACTAGAAACTATCAACAACTTGGTACTAGCACACTTATCTGGGCGTATGCGCAAGAACAACATCAAAGTTCTATTGGGAGATCGGGTTGAAATGGAATTTTCACCCTACGATCTCACCAAGGCACGTATTACTCGTCGCAAATAAATACATTATGCATGTTAGTATAAGACAAGATATCAAATTATTAGAAGCTTCAACCCGACCGGCCAAGCTGGAAACTACGCCTTTGCCTTACGGTGAAAAAGACCTTGAGCCAGTGCTGAGTAAAGAAAGTTTGGAATATCATTACGGACATTTGGCCAAAGGCTATGCCAAACGCTACAATGCAGGAGAAGGCAATGCGGATTTTAATCGTGCTGGCAGTTTCCTACACAATAAGTTTTTCCCTCAGCTTCGGGCTCCCAAGGGTGCAAATCGGCCACGTGGTGCTGTACTTGCACTCATAGAAGAAAAGTTTGGTACATATGAAGATTTTCGAGAAGCCTTTAAAGAAACTGCAATGAAGATTCAAGGATCTGGTTGGGTTTACTTGAGTACTGGGGGAGATATCAAGACCATTGCCAATCATGCTGTTCGTACAGATATATGCGTACTAGTAGATTGGTGGGAGCATGTTTGGGCCACTGATTATCAGTGGGACAAAGAACGTTACTTAGACAATATCTGGAAGATCATTGACTGGGACGTTTGCAACGAAAGACTATAATGAAATTACAAACCGGTGCTGTGGAAAAATTGCGTGAGTTAGTTGCCGAAGAAGGCAACCCCAATCTCATGCTACGAGTATTTGTACAAGGCGGAGGCTGTTCAGGCATGAGTTATGGCTTCACGTTTGATGAAGTGCAAAACGAAGATGACTTTGACTTTGCCTACGAAGATGTCCGGGTGGTGATTGATTCAATGAGCATGCAATATCTTCAAGATTCTTCCATTGACTACAAAGAAGATTCAATGGGCGCAAGTTTTGTAATCGACAACCCACAAGCACAAACCACATGCGGGTGTGGATCTAGTTTCTCAATTTAGCACGATTTTTAGGATTCAGATACCACGCCTTGTATTGGCGTACTACTTCGCTGTTTTTAGCACGTTCAGGTACGGCACTATCTCCTCCTAGGATATAAAGGAAAAGTGGAACGTTGGGTATCATTTTATTATAATATTCCGCATTTTTACTGACCTGCACAAACAACATATCTTTTTGTGACTCATCGAGTGCGTGAAATTTTTGTGTTAGCTCTTCTATAGTAAACATATTACTCCTTGTAATCAATAGTAGTGGTCTTTTTCATTTTCTTTACAATGTAACCAATGGCTTTGTTAATTCGTAGACCCACAGTTACAACCAACCATCCTCCAATGCCAAATGGAACATCATGCCCAGCACGTCGAGCAATTTCTTTAGAGAATGCGCCACCAATTATTCTGGCCAATAGTATCCATGCCTGTTGACTAATTTTTTGTTGTTCACTGTATGTTTTCCAGAACAACAATCTAGACAACACAGGACGTCCTTGTCCCTTGACCAGTTTTACTAGTACATCAGCCCAGGCTCTGTATCCACGATAAGACACAAAGTCATTTTGATACAGCCATAAGCCAAAGGCTTGATCGTATTCAAATATTTCTTTTTCCATGTAACCAAGTTCGTACAGTGCTGTGCAGATCACTTTGCCTCCGCCGCCTCCACCGCCGCCGCCGTCGTATCCACCTCCATCGCCACCGGGATTGGTTACTTCGCCTGCTTGTGTTTCCTCTACACCGCTACGAGGGTTGACACCAAATCTGTCAACAACATTTTCAAACTGCGGAGTAATAGACCCGTTGACTGGTAACCAGGCACCCCCTTGTTTGATATAGGCGGACCTGACTTGATTCCAAACGCCATTGGCCTTGACATAGGTTTCGTTGACAGGATTGAATACACCATTTACATGTACAAAGAGACCAGACACGTCAAACTCAAACACAGCATACCCAGTAGTGCCATTGCCGCCATTGGCGGTTCCGCCTTGTCCTGCATTACGCCAGTACTGGTTAGAGGTCCCACCAGCAGTACGTCCACTGGGGTTGGCCACAACAGTGCCCGAACCTAGACCATATGATCCAGCCAGTCCGCCTTGATCACCCCCGGGGCAGGTTCCGCCTTGTCCGCCTCCCCAGCCACCACCACCACCTCCGCCGCCACCGCCATCGCCGGCTTTGTTGGTACCGTTTTGTCCAGCATTGTCCCCGGGTGCAGCCTGGCCATTAGGTCCCGGGGCACTTCCGCCAGTGGCAGCACCTGAATTGCCACCTCCTCCGCCGCCACCACCGCCAGCGGCAGCTGCAATAGCTGTACCATTTAAAATAATTACAGTGGCGCCACCTCCACCACCACCGGCACCGGATGATCCCGAAGGTCCTGAGTTACCACCACGTCCACCTGAAAAACTCTCACCATTGATACTGTTGGCAATAGTCAATGCCACAGCACCAGGTCCGCCTGTGTTGTCGCCCACTATTCTTATGGTACGAGTACCGGCTGTGACTGGATATCCAACAGTCCAGGGATTTGTAAAGTTATCTGAATAAAAAACTTCCACGCCGTCCACATAACATCTGGCAAAATTATCAGCGGCCATGGTAAACTGATAGTTTCCAGTTGTTGGAAAATTCACAGTCCAAGATCTATCAAACACAGCCGCACTGGTTGGGTTGACCCAAATTCCATTGTTGTTTAAGAATGTGCAATAGGCTGAATTGAACTGGGCAAACACCGGGGGAGAAGTAGCCGCAGTTCTTGCGTTAAAATCAAAATCTGAAATAAAGCTAGCGCCAGCTTCTCCGCCTGCAGCATTGCCTGCACCGCTCTGTCCGCCTGTGCCCTTTCCTCCCACAGCAACTTCTATGATGTCGCCTTCGTTGACTACAAAATTTACCTGTGTGTATCCGGCCCCGCTGCCACTACCGCCAGAATTGCTGTCAGCACCACCACCGCCTCCACCGCCACCCCATAGATAAGCAGTAACTGGCACATTATCGCCCTGTGCCCAAACAAGGCGTTGAAGGTACCCGGTATAGCCGGCTGGTCTAACTACTAGTGCCATATTGAATTATATTTGATACCAAAGATCACCTTCACTGCCCCCGGTTGGTGCCGCAGTACTCACATATCTTGTGCCATACCCATTGGAGTTGGCAGCAAATGCAACAGTCATGTTGGAAGCCAGGCTACCACCGCCTGTCAATCCACTGCCCACAGTGATAGTGATTGCTGATGCAGCTGCACCTAGATTGGCTCTGGCCGCAGTGGGATTGCTGGCACCAGTACCACCGTCAGCCACTGCAAGGTCTGTTATGCCAGAGATTGTGCCGCTGGTGATGTTGACCCCCGAAGCATTGAGCAAAGTGATGTTGTCCAAGGTACCACCAGTGATACCCACCGCTGATGCATTTTGTGTGGCCATGGTACCCAGGCCAAGATTGTTTCTAGCGGTGATAGCATCACCTGCTCCTGTTCCGCCAGATACCACTGCAATGGGTGAAACTCCTGCGATTGTGCCGCCAGTAATGGTCACGGCATTGGCATTTTGTGTGGCAATTGATCCCAGACCAATATTAGTTCTTGCCAATGTAGCAGTAGTGGCTCCTGTGCCGCCATCAGCTACGGCTAGTGCAGTGGCCAGGCCTGAAACAACACCACCAGTGATTATAATGTCACTAGCAGTGCCACCTGTAAATGCCACATTGCTGGTATTCATTATGGCAATGTTGCCCAGTTGTAGGCCTGCTCTGGCACCTGCGGCAGTTGATGCACCTGTGCCGCCGCTGATTATGGCTATTGGGCTGATGCCAGTAATGGTGCCACCAGTAATGTTCACAGCATTGGCATTCTGCTGACTCATTGTGGGCAGAGCATTGGTCCAGTTAGTTACAAATCGTGTGGTAGCAATCTGCGTGTTGCTCACAGCAATTGTTGCAGTGGGCGCTGTAGGCACACCTGAGAATGCAGGACTGGTTTTTTCACCTTGCACAAATGCAGTAGTAGCCAGTGTTGAACTGTTGTCAGCGTATGTGGGGGTGGGTGCAGTGGGTGTTCCAGTAAGAGCAATATTGGCTCGTAAATTTTGCACAAATTCAGTGGTGGCCAACTGAGTTGTTGTTGTTCCATTGGCTGCTGTGGGCGCAACAGGCACACCTGCAAATTGTGGACTGTTGGTCACAAACGCAGTGCTGGCAATCTGTGTGGTTGCTGTGCCCGGAGCTGCTGTGGGAGTTAACGGTATTCCTGAAAATTGTGGACTCTGACTCACAAAAGCAGTGGTAGCCAGTTGTGTAGTAGATGTGCCGGCAGTGGCAGTGGGTGCCACAGGTGCACCGTAAAATATTGGACTGTTAGACACAAAAGCAGTTGTGGCAATTTGTGTGGTTGCTGTGCCAGACCCAGCGGTGGGTGCAGTGGGCACACCTGTAAATGTAGGACTGATTTTTTGTAATTGTACATAGTCTTGTGTGGCCAACGGCAACCATGTATCGGTGCTGCTGTAGGTAGAAATCTCATCTGTGTCGCTGTTGTACCAAAGTTGCCCCAACACCGGCTGAGTTGGTGCTGTGGAATTAGCAAAGTTTTCCAGCAAAAACACATAGTTTTCGTTTTCATAGGTACCGTAATCCGTAAGGGCTCGACCTACTAAGAAAAGATCTGTGGCTGTGGTATTAACTGTGCCGTCTGCAACTACAGCTACAATATCCCCACGAGTGTTATTGATAATATATGACATTAATTGCTCCGAATCCATCTATTTAGCACAGGATCAACTGAGTGACTGTGAGCACCATCTGTGTGGATTGGTAAATACAGCACTAGGACTCCAAACATGACACAGCAAGTAATTGACGTAGGCAATGTTGCCAATGACGGGCAAGGCGATCCGTTGCGCACAGCGTTTACCAAAACCAACGACAACTTCACAGAACTCTACAACATTGGTGGTATTTCAGGTATTGCCAATGGTACATCTAACATTAGTATTGCAGAAAACAGCACAGTTAGCATCAGTTCTGCGAACGTGGCCAACGTATTTGTGGTATATAGCACAGGTGTTACCAATCTGGGACTGATTAGCAGTAACAATATTTCTGCCACAGGCAACATCACTGCGGGCGGTTTGATTTTTGGCAACGGAAGTCAACTTACAGGTGTAATATCCAGTGCTCCTGCGGCATTGATTACAGGCGCCACGCTCAGTTCCAACGTGATAAATTCCAGCTTGACTTCAGTTGGTATATTGACCAGTGTCAGCGTCACAGGAAACGTACAAGGCGGCAATTTGAGAACAGCCGGCACAATCAGTTCAGCCGGTAATATTCTGGGACAAAATATCAATACAGTGGGCGATTTAGCAGCCACAGGCAACATCACTGGGGGCAACGTTACTACCTCTGGACAACTGAGTGTGACTGGTGCTATCACCAGTGGTGGCACAGTCACAGCCAATGCTTTTGTGGGCAACGGTGCCGGACTTACTGGATTTGTGGTCAGTGCTAACGCAGCGTTGTTGACCGGCAGCTTGTTGGCGGCCAACGTGGTCAACAGCTCATTGCAAACTGTGGGCAACCTCAGCAGTCTTGTGATCAGTAATGCTCTGGGCGGCACAGGTAGTATCACTGCCAATGCTCTGACACTTGGCACAATTCTTAATGCCACAGGCAACATTACCGGGGGTAATTTAAACACAGGCGGCAAGGTAGTGGCCACCAGCGATGGATCATTTGGTGGCGATGTGATTGCAGTGAATTTTACCGGTAATGCTGTAACTGGCAATCTTAACATCAACCAAATAAATGCCAACACTTTGATCACAACCAACCTGTTGAGTGCGGCAGGCAACATCACAGGAGCCAATGTCAATACTGGCAATGTGAGTGCAACTGGCACTGTCACAGCCAATGCTTTTGTGGGCAGTATATCCACAGCATCTCAACCGGGCATTACTACTGTTGGTACGCTGGGCTCGCTCACAGTCACAGCCAACATCACTGGGGGCAACATCAACACCGGCGGCATAGTCAGCGCCGCGGGCAATATCTCAGGATTGAACCTGGTAACCACAGGAGCTGTTAACGGTGCTTCTTTGAGTGTGAGTGGCAACATCACTGGTGGCAATGTGCTGGGCGGTGCCAATGTCAATGCCACAACACACACAGGTACCACTGCAAGTCTAAGCGGCAACATCACAGGCGGTAACTTGCTCACAGGCGGATTGATATCTGCCACAGGAACAATAAACGCCGGTGCAGCAACATTTGCTGGTAGTTTGATCGCCACAGGCACAGTTGGTTATATCAATGCAAGTACCGTGGCAATCACAGATCCTATTTTGAGTTTGGGTCGTGGTGCAAACAATGGGTCATTGGGTAGTGCCACAACCACAGACCTTGGCAGCCAGCTGTACTACTACGACACATCAGAAAAATCTGCATTTATTGGTTATCAGTTGTCGACTGGTAACATAGTGGTGGCCAAACAGGTTTCAATCTCCGGCGAACTTGTGACTGTGAACACTTACGGCAATTTGGTAATGGGAACATTACTGGCTCAGGGCATTGTGAGTGCAGTGGGCAACATTGTTACCACAGCAAATGTCAGTGGCGGTAACGTTATTGCCACAACACACCTGGGCACAACATTCAGCGCCAGTGGCAACATCACGGGCGGCAATGTACTGGGTGGCGCCAATGTCAATGCCACAACACACACCGGTACCACAGTATCAGTCTCGGGCAACGTGAATGGCGGCAATATCATCAGTGCCGCAGCCCTGTCAGCTGCGTCCTTGGTCATCTCTGGCAACACAGCCACAGTTACCTCAGCAGGTTACACAATTGGCTACAGAGATTTACCGCAGTTGACATCATTTGGCACCCTGGCCACAACAGACGGCGGCAAACACTACTACGGATCAGGTACGTTGACTATTCCAACCAATGCCAGCGCGGCATTGCCAGTGGGCACTGCAATTTTGGTCATTGCCAGTGCATCCACAACAATCAGTGCAGCCAGTGTTACGTTGATCTGGGCTGGAGTAGGCACCACTGGTTCTAGAACTCTGGCACAGTACGGTCAAGCCAGTTTGATCAAGGTGGGAACAGACACCTGGTATATTTCCGGCACAGGAATCACATAATGAGTGGTATCATGGTGGCCATGGGCGCACTGTTGCCCACAGTGAGCTATGCAAATGGTTTGTATAATACCTCATATGGCGTTGAACTGTCGCCTATTGACATTGGTACGCAGTCATCCCTTGGCGGGGCATATTCAGTGACCTATCAATGGATCGGCTACTACAGGCCAGCATCGTCTAGTGCCATTCAGCTGGGTGCTGTGTGCAACTATCAGGAGTACTACAATTATTTTGGCAGTAACTATGCCTACAACTGGGGTGGCGGTGGCAACAGCACCTGTTATATCTGGACCGGCAACACTGCCAAGTCCGGCTACAATGCCGGCAACTACACAGCACTAATTCAAAATGGCACCAGCGGCAGCAATTTTACTGCCACAGCCAATTCATACGTGCCCATGAGAATTCAGTGGTCCACATATTTGCCGTATAGTTACGATGGCGTTTATAGCGTCACCTATTTTGCTCAAAGCAATTTTGCTTTTACCATTGCCAGCACCAGTTCAATATCTGGTCGTATATTCTACAACAGCTTGACCAATGGTTTCTAACCGCAAATAAATATCACAGAGGCACAACAACAATGGCACAACCAGTTTGGGAAACACCGGCAGGCAGTTTAGGGGTAGTACCTGAAAGTATATTCTACCAACAGACTCTGCTGGCCTATGATCCCGACGGCGGTGACGTATACTATGCAGTGATTGCCGGCAGCTTGCCCGAAGGTATTCAGTGTACCGCCAACGGTCTCATAGTGGGCACTCCTCTAGCAGTGGCCAGTCTACAAGGTGTACCCACAGCAGTAAATCAAGACGTCACTAGCAAATTTACAGTTCGTGCCTATACTGAAACAGTGGATGAACAAGTTGACCGCATACGTGATCGAACTTTCACGCTCACAGTCACTGGCAATGACATACCTGAATTTACCACACCTGCTGGCAGCATTGGCACATTCTATGATGGTGATCGATTGGATATTCAAATTGGGTATACCAACACAGATCCTAATGAAACAGTCACCGTGGCCCTGGTGGGTGGTGAGTTGCCTGGCGGTATCACGGTGAGTTCTACCGGACTAATTTCAGGTTACATACAACCTGCTGTGAATGTGGATGAAACGCCGGGTTACGACCAGACTCCAATCTATACATTGCCTTATGACTTTGTGGTGTCAGCCATTAGCAAAAACTATCAGTTTACTCTGCAAGTCACAGATGGCAAAACCAGTAATCTACGTACATTTTATTTCTTTGTGTATGATCGCGGTACACTCACAGCTGACACCACAGAAATCACAGCTGATTCAACCACAGTTACCGCCGATGAAACAACCGAACGCAGACCTTTTATTGTCAACGCTGATCCTAGTGATCTGGGCACAGTTCGAGGCGACAATTATTTTGCCTATCAGTTCATTGGCAATGACTATGATACGCCGGCCTTGAAGTATGCTATCAATGTCAATGAAGGATCAGGCCTTCCACCTGGCCTGGAGCTCGACCCCAACTCAGGTTGGTACTATGGCTATGTGCCTGACCAAGGTGTTACAGAAGTTGAGTACAGTTTCAATGTGGTGACCTATCAAGCAGACTTTGTGGGCACACCTATAGCCTGTACTGCCACTGCATTTGGCACCAATCGTATCACATGCGACAGCACTGCACAGATTGAAACTGGTCAGCCCATTGTGTTTACCGGCACAGGATTTGGCGGCATCACTGCCAGTTCCACACAGGTTTATTATGTGTTGAGCGTGAATAATAGCACACAATTCACTGTCACAGATAACCTCAGCACCAACGTTGCAGTCACACTGACCACATCAGCTGGCACAATGCAGGCCAACTTGATTGTGGCATCTGACTCTTACCCATTTACCATCACACTTTCAGGTGCAGTAGACGCCGAAGTAGTATGGATCACCCCCGAAGATCTGGGTTCTATTGAAAATGGAGACACCAGCCTCTTGGTAATTCAGGCAGAAAACACAGGCGGCCGAACTCTCTTTTACAGACTGGAATCAGGAGCATTCAACGAATTGCCACAGGGCCTGGAACTGTTGCCCACTGGTGAAATTTCAGGACGTGTGAGTTTTAATACTTTTGCAGTTGACTTGGGCAGCACCACTTTTGATCAGAATCAAACCACCTGGGATAGTTCATTCGTGTTCACAGTGAATGCCTATGCCGAAGATACAGAACAAATTGTTTATGACGTGACTTCAGTCACTATCAACAACAGCGGGTCAGGCTACAGCAGCGTCACTACACCGGTGCTGACATTCAGCACACCAGTGGGTGCAACAGCAGTACAGGCACAGGTGGGCAATGTGATTGTGACTGGTGGTGCTATTACTTCAGTAGAAGTAGCAGATGCTGGTGCCGGGTATACTGGCCAAGCCACACTGGTTGTGACTGAAGGGTTTGGCGGAACTGGGGCGGTGTTTACTCCGGTCATGCGAGCCACTGGAGTACGAGATGTGGTATCAGTGTACAAAACTTTCAGCCTCAGATTGATTCGTACCTACAACAAACCCTATCAAAATCTCAGCATCATGGCCATGCCGCCTGCCAATGATCGTGTGCTGATTGCCAGTTTGCTGGACAACCAAGATATATTTGTGCCTGACTATATCTACAGACCTGATGATCCTTATTTTGGTAAATCTCGACGGGTAGTGTACCAACATGCTTTTGGTCTTGCACCTGAGACTTTAGACACCTATGTCAGTGCGTTGTATGAAAATCACTACTGGAAAAATCTTGTGCTAGGAGAAATTGAAACAGCACAGGCTGTGGACCCGGTCACAGGTGAAGTGATCTATGAAGTGGTGTACAGTAAAATTATTGATGACTTGGTCAATGCCAATGGAGACAGTGTGGCCAAGATTGTGAATTTGCCCTATCCCATTGTTGATCCCGGTGATGGCAGCACAGTGTTAACACAGGTATATCCCAACAGTTTGATAGACATGCGCAATCAAATGATTGATCAAGTGGGTCAAATATCCACCAAGTTGCCACTGTGGATGATCAGCAAACAAAGCAACGGGCGAGTGTTGGGATTTACTCCGGCCTGGGTCATGTGTTATACCAAACCCAATCGATCAAAACAAGTTGCCTATTACATTCAAACTGAATTTGGTGAACAGCTGAATCGCGTGGATTTCAAGGTTGATCGATATGTGCTGGATCGTACACTCAGCCGTAACTGGGATGCCGAGACTCAAGATTGGACTCCAGAAGCCAGTCTTACTACATTTGACCGATTTGGTTCGGGACAGTTTCCGTTCTTGGGTTACGTGGACATTGCCACTGAATTGGCCTATAATGATGTCAACCAAAAAACTCTGGCAAGTATTGCTCTCTTGGGTGGCTTGGACGGCCAAATCAGTCAAATTGATGGAGATACCTTGATTTTTGTCAAACAAGAATATTACCAAGATTATCCTGTGATTGATGATGCTTGGCAAGACTACAGTATCTTGTATGACGAAGGTGGTTTCTCATCAGAGTTACCAGGCGCCTCATTTGATGAAAGTGCCATGATCCCCGGCGGCACACAAGTATCATGCACCAATACCTTTTCGGGCACCAATCGTATTCAGGCTGCCAGCACAGTGGGTCTTGTGGTCGACGATCCTGTGTGGTTTTCGGGTACCACATTTGGCGGAATACAAGATGTCAAACCTAGTGGTCTTACACAAATTTACTATGTGACATCTGTGGTGGGTATTACTTGCACTGCCACCGCCACAGGTTCTGATGTCATAACCTGTGCTAGCACCACTAATTTGTCCGACAATGACATTGTATGGTTTTCAGGCACCACATTTGGTGGTATAAACAAACTGAATGCCAGTAATGCCATACAGCCTTACTATGTGACCAAGGTCAGTGGTACACAATTCAAGGTCAGTCTCACCCTGGGCGGTGGTTTTGTGGGGTTGACCTCGGCCTCTGGCACAATGACTGTGAACACAAGATTCTTCACAGTGAGCACTATTGCCAACAACACCAACACAACTCTAACCACAGCATCTGGCAACATGCTGATGAATTTTGGCAATCAACGCATGGCAATCTTTACTATCTCTGTGGACCCGATGACCACTTTGGTTACCTTGACTCCTACTACGCAAACAGCAGAAACCCAGTATATACAGGTAGTGCGTGGCAACAATTTCCTGGGACAGCAGTTGTACTACCCAACCAGCCCTGCACAAGGATATACTGTGGTAAACTGGATTCAAGTGCCTGAATCTAACCTGGGAGAAACCACGTTTGACCAAGGATCCATGGCATTTGAAGTGCCTTTGGATATGTACGATCCTACCGATCGCTATGATAAATATCTCGTATTCCCCAAAGCCAATGTATTGGTATAACTAGGACACTTTAATGGCAAGTAACATCAACCCAAATGACATCGACGGCTCGTATCCCGTTGCTGGTCAAGACAATAATTCGCAAGGCTTTCGCGATAATTTTACCAACATCAAAACAAATTTCACATCAGCAGCCAATGAAATAACTGATTTGCAAAACAAAGTTATCTTGAAATCCGCGCTTACAGGCACAACCCTGGACAACAACATGGGCGGCGCTTTATTATATGATGCACTGATTCAAGATTTTGCAGCTCAAAAGGTGTCGCTGGGTTCTGTAACAGGTGCAGTTTCTGTTAACTATGCCTCAGGGCACTATCAAGCACTCACAACATCAGGCGCTATCACCCTGAGTTTTATCAACTTTCCTGGTAGTGGAACCTATGGATACATCAAACTACAACTGGTCATATCCAACGCAGCACACACAGTTACCTTGCCAGCCGCAGTAACGCTGGGAGTGAGTGGTATTCAAGGCATCAGTCCAACTCCGCCGGCAGCAGGTCCTTACACAATTACATTTACAGCTGGCACATATGAATTGGCATTTGGAACCTACAACAACGGGTCAACCATTACTATATTTGACTTGAATCGCGGCTTGACCAACTTTGCCGGCGCTGACATCACCCTGGACGACATTACTGCTACAGGTAACATCATTGCTGGTTCGGGCGGTACCAAGTTCATGAGTGCCACAGGCAACGTGCTTGCAGGTGGCAATGTAGTAGCAGGCGGCAACGTGATTGGTGCCAATATGACCACAGTTGGCCTACTCAGTGCCACAGGCAACGTAACCGGTGGCAATCTGGTAAGCTCAGCAGGACAAATCAGCACAGGTGGCAATGTCACAGGTGGCAACGTAGCAGGCTTTGTTCGCCCAACAGCAGGTTCAGCAAGTCAAGCACCTGTTAGATTCACATCGGGCACAAGTACATCTACCGCAGCCGCTGGTGCCATGGAATATGATGGCGTGGTGTTTTACGGCACAGCCACAGCAAGCAATCGTGGCGTGTTACCAGCAGAACAATTCATTGCCTTGGCCAACGACTATGTGGCCAATGACTCGGCTGCGGCACAAAAAGTATTCAACTCTCCTACCAATGGCGCTATCACCCTGGATGCCACCACTACCTATCGATTTGAAGGTGTGTATTACATCAGTCGTGCGCTGGGATCAAACAGTCACACACTCAGCACTGTGTTTGCAATAGGTGGTACGCTGACCAGTATTACCTACGTCGCCGACACAACTTCTACCGCTTCTAACATCCTGGGCACAGTCAGTAGGATCTATGGCACAGGCGCCACAGCCGTAGTAGTCACAGCGGCCAGCAGTGCAACCAATGAACAAATCACTGTGGTAATCAAGGGCATGGTACGTACCAATGCTGCAGGAACATTTACTCCTCAAATTCAATATAGTTCAGCACCAGGCGGCGCCCCGACTATTTTGAAGAACAGCTATTTTAGAATGATCCCTGTGGGCACAAGTTCCGTGGCCAGTGTGGGTAATTGGAGTTAACCAGACTGCTTGACTCAGCTGGTTGGTTCCATGTATAATACAGTATGGAACATCCTTTAATTGGTAATCTAGATGAACTCACTGTTGATGAACTCAGCACTCGAGTAAACGAACTCTCAAACAAACTTTCAATGGCCACTCGATCGGGTAATGGCCATCTTTGTAATCAAATTCGCATGGCTCTGGAAAGTTATCAAACCAAGTATCAAGAAAAACTTCAAGAAACATATCGTCGCCAGGACGAAATGTCACCCATCAACTTTGACAACAAAATCAATATCAAATGAATGTACGACTACAATATGATCTAGAATTTCTTGCAGGAATCTACTATGATGACTGTCTGCAATTAAACAGCTATGATGTAAGTATGAGCTTACTGACCAAAACCAAAGACTCTGCTAGTACAAATATTGCCATGGAACGGCTCAAAGCATTTGTGCATGGCGTATTAGAAAGCACAGTTTTTATAAATCAGGCCAATATGGAACGTGCAGAGTTCCTGCAACTGGCCGGTTGCAATGTTACCACTTTGCCTGAAGAACCAGTTGACCAGATCATTGGAATGATGTTATACTACAAACTCAATGCTATCATGGAAGATCGAATGGTCATAACCAGTTTGGATCTAGCCAGCAGACTGGGTGATGGTGTTTGGTACCAACATGATGCGGAAGAAGCAGCTGGACCTTTTGTTTCCGATGGCTGGTGGCATCGAGCAAGTGTACAACATGACACTATTGAGCAAGAAGAAGTTCCGGCAAATGTTCTTAAAGTAATCTCAAATGGTTGGTACGAAATGGACCTAGAGTGGCCAGAAAACTCTGTATCATCCAGCGACAACACAGTGGTATACGCAAACTTTCCTAAAAAATGAAAACAGATCACTGCGGTAGAATTATATTTGATGAAATAGATTTGATAGACATGGTCATGCGTGGCCAGCCCTTGGCAGATCTCAACGGATTGATTGTACAGCCCTGGATAGATTTAGAATCAGCGGCCGTCATACTAGATGACATTCCCAAGTTCATTGAATACGATAAACTAGCGCAAGAAACTCAAGAACAATTTGATCATCGTTGTAGGAACACTTGGTTCATGCCGGACAAGTATAAAGAGTTAGATATTGCAGAACTAGTGATATCTCGATGTACCACACCTGAACAACTGCAACGCTGTGGAGAAGAGTTGCTGTTGTATCAAGAACGTGGGTTATTCAATTTATTACGTTATCTGGTTTATGTTGTAGATATCATGCGAGATAATCATGTGATTTGGGGTGTAGGACGTGGATCCAGTGTGTCCAGTTATGTGCTGTACCTACTGGGAGTGCATCGGATTGATAGTATGCATTATGATTTAGACGTGAGTGAGTTCTTGCGTTAAATATGTTTTTAGGAGACAATTATGAGCAAAGAAGTATATAGATCAGCCAATGGCAAGCCTGTAGACATGGGCGCCTTGCGTTTAAAAAACGAAAAGACTCGTGCAGTAGGCAACATGAAGGTCAACGCCCGCGGCGATGAAATCAACGAGCTGGGACAAGTGATTAGAAAAAAAACTGAACAGGTGAGCAATCAATATCAACGACAAATCAAGACCACTCTTCCCAGTTCACGACGCAAGGACAATGAGATATGACCCGAGCAGCTTTTTCAGCACACAGAATTGATCGTCATCAGCTCCGGCCCTTGCGTGATGCTGTGATTGTTGGGGACATGAACTTTGAAGAACGCCTGTCAAATGGTGGTATTGTACTGGTCAAAGACAATGGCAAAAGCTCAGGCATTCGCCCACGTTGGGGCCGAGTGTATGCTGTGGGTCCAGATCAAACAGATATCAAGGTAGGCACATGGATCTGTGTAGAGCATGGACGCTGGACACGTGGTATTGAGATTGAAGATGAAACGGGCCGGCAAACCTTGCGCAGAGTAGATCCCAAAGATATCATGATGGAGTCAGATGAGGAGCCAGCAGACGTTACCTTCTCCGAAGCCATTCATGTAGAAGCCAAACCCACACACATGCAACACAATTGATATGATAATAAACTGGAACGTAGATCAGGTTATTGCTGATTGCCAGAAAATGTATTTTGCTGCAAACGACAATTATGAAACTGGCTGGAACCAATGGCCTTGCAAACAAGACTTGTATCGTGTAAAATTTGCTGTAGACGAGATGTTAAAAAACACATCGGGTTTTGCAGGTGAAGAAGAATGGTTAGAACAATTGGAAAAACAAAAAGTATGGAAGGCGCTGAATGAAAGAACTATGGGTTGAAAAATACCGTCCCAGTACCGTGGATGGTTATGTGTTTGTGGACGATGCACAACGTGAGCAGGTGACACAATGGATCCGGGACGGAAGTATACCGCATCTGATGTTGAGTGGTTCAGCAGGCACAGGAAAAACAACCTTGGCCAAACTGTTGATCAATGAATTAGGTGTGGACGAATATGATGTGATGTATGCCAACGGATCCAAGGAAGCTCGCAAAGTTGAATGGGTAGACAAGTTAATCTCATTCTGTCAGACCATGCCGTTTGGCAAATTCAAGGTGGTGCTGATCGACGAAGCAGACTACATGAATCCAAACTCGGTACAACCTGCACTACGTAACCTAATGGAAGATTACAGTCAGACCGTGAGATTTATTCTCACTTGTAATTATCCATCAAAGATTATTCCACCCTTGCACTCACGTTGTCAAGGGTTTCACATTACCAAAACAGATCACACAGAGTTCACTGCTAGAGCAGCCACTGTGCTGGTTACAGAAGGCGTGGAGTTTGATCTGGATGTGTTGGACACTTATGTCAAAGCCACATACCCAGACCTGCGCAAGTGTTTGAACTTGTTACAGCCTAACTCAGTATCGGGCACACTGGCTCCGCCCGCGGCCAGTGACAAGAGCGTACGAGATTGGAAACTGGAATGTGTGGACTTGTTCAAACACGGACAGATCAAACAAGCACGAACCCTGCTGTGTCAAAGTTCTGATCCGGAAGAGTCCAGTGAGATATTCACCTGGATGTACAACAACTTGGATCTATGGGGCCGGACTCCTGAGCAACAGGATCAAGCTGTTGTGATCATTCGTGATGGTATGGCCAAGATTCCCTTGGTTGCAGATCAAGAAATCAACCTGAGTGCCACCTTAATTGAACTTGGCCAAATCACTTGAACCTGTAATTGATCCCAACCATAGAATAACATTCTTATTGGATTGGGAACTCACAATGAAGTGCAATTTAGATTGCACTTATTGTCCAACAGGTATCTACGGTGGTCATGATAATTCACAACGTCATCCCCCTTTAGAAGATTGTTTGCGTACCATTGACTTTATGTTTGAGTACGCAGACATCTACATGTCCAGCAAACCCAAAAGTATCAAGTATGTGATACTGAATGTGTATGGTGGCGAAGCATTGCATCATCCCGACATTGTGAAAATATTAAGTGTGTTACGCAAGCGGTATGAATCTTATCAAGATTGTTGGCATCTCACTGTTACCACTACTACTAACGCCATTATTGCCCCTGCCCGACTAGATCAAATCATCCCACTGATTGATGAGTTTACAGTGAGTTATCATACTGAAAACACCCCAAAACAAAAACAGCAGTTTCGAGATAATTTGTTAAAAATCAAATCTGCAGGTGTTAGACAAAAATGCATAGTACTCATGCATGCAGAACCAGATCGATTTGCGGACGCACAAGAAATGATTGCATGGTTAACACTCAATGACATCAAATACCTGCCACGTCAACTGGACCATCATCTCGACTGGGAGGAGTTTAACTACAATCAGCAGCAAGTGGTTTGGTTTGAAGGCTTGTACAAAAAATCTCTCAATCACGCTGTGATGCGCAATGACAAAGCAGATCTGGCAGACACTGGCAGAGCCTGTTGCGGTGGTCGTAGTTTGTGCGCTGACCAAAATCGTAGAGATCCTCAAAAGTTTGTTTCAAATAAATTTCCCGGATGGTACTGCTCCGTAAATCATTTCTTTTTGTATGTGAAACAAGTGAATGGCGAAGTTTATGTCAATAAAGATTGCAAAATGAATTATGATGGCACAGTGGGACCAATTGGTAATTTAAATGATATTGAGCCAATTCTAGTGCAGGCACGTGACACGGACAAGCCCGTTATACGCTGTGCCAACGAACAATGTCGTTGCGGACTTTGTGCGCCCAAGGCCGAGAACCTGGATACATATAAAACCATAATGAGGAAATATGAGATACCTAATCCTGACGTACTACACTAAACCTAGTGGGCAAATTGATGAAGTGATGGCAGTGGCCAAAAACTTAAAAACCCGTGACCACCAGACGGCAAATGTGATACTTGACTTTCGAACCCTCTCTGTGTTAAAATGTAGCATGGGCGGTGTACAAGTCCCCAGGGACTTCAACCGCATTGTGGAATACTACATGAAACACTATGAGGCAACCATAACACGGTTGTTTACAGAAAATGGATATGAAATTGTCAAACCAGAAGAACCCGGCCCAGAAGTACAATCCCCGGAAATTAATCCTAGTTGATGCAGATGGTGTACTCTTAGACTGGGAATATGCATTCTCAGTTTGGATGGAGGAACACGGTCATGAAAAACAACCTGGATTCGAATTCATATACGATATTGGCGATCGTTATGGTATTAGTAAAGACCAAGGTCGTAAATTAATTAAAATTTTTAACGAGTCAGCGGCAATTGGTTTCTTACCACCGCTACGTGATGCCATGTTCTATGTGAAACGACTGCATGAAGAACACGGCTATGTGTTTCATTGTATTACCAGCCTGAGTCTAGACGTCAACGCCGGCCGATTGCGCGAAATGAACCTGCGCAAGTTATTTGGCAAGACAGCATTTGAACGAATTGTGTGCTTGGCAACCGGAGCAGACAAACATGCGGCCCTGGATGAGTACAAAGACTCAGGTTGTTATTGGGTGGAAGACAAGCCCGAAAACGCTGACGTAGGGCATGACCTAGGACTAAAAAGTATTTTGGTCGAACACGGACACAACATGACACATGAGTGTACGTACCCAGTTGTGAAAAACTGGAAAGAAATTTATGGAATTATTGTAAATGATTAAAAAGTTATTGATTATTGCCGCACTTGCAGCGGCATCTCTTGCACAGGCACGAGAAACTATCAATATTGTGTGGGGATTTGCCATTGGCTCCAATCAAGCCAACACAGTCAGAATCATGTGTGAAGAACTCAATGCCGCACAAGACAAGTATACATTTGTACTGGTACACAGGCCCGGCGCAGGTGGCACCATTGCAGCCACAGCAGTGGCCAGTGATCCTGCCAACACACTGGTCAGCATGAGTTCCAGTTTTATTATTCGCCCGCTGTTTGAAAAGACCGAGCCCACACACAACTTGGACCACTATATCCCCATCCTGGTACAAGGCACAGGATCTCCGCTGTACGTGGTGAGTGGCAAATACACCAGCATAAACCAAGTGTTGACCATGCCCAATGTCAGCATTGGCATCAGTGGCAGTGGTGGCATTGCTCACATGGTGGCATCCGAGATTGCCAGCATCAACAAAACAGCCAACATTATCTTTTTCAAGAGCATGGTCGAAGCTGGCACAGCCGCAGCCGGCGGTCACGTTGATGTGGCCATTGGTTTGTATACAGATGTCAAACCCATTGTGGGCAGCAACAAGGTTGAAGTACTAGCCTATACCGGACGAGTTGACATGCTAAACAACAAAAATATGTTGTTGACCAGATTCAAAATGCCCGACGCCCGTGACCTCACAGCAAACTATGCTATTTTTGCCAGCCGGGACATGCCTCGTGAACGCTTCGCAGAGTTGCACCGACTGCTCGGTTGGGCACAACTACGTGCTCCTGTTGTGGACAGCCTGCTGAGAGATCAGTTGAATATCTCTACCATGAGCCTGGATCAATCTGTAACATGGTACAGCAACGAACGTGCATACTGGCAAAAACAAGTTGAAAAAATCAACCGAGTAAAATAATCCATGGACAAAACTCTAGGCTATTACACCTGTGATGGCATGGAATTTGAAAGCAAGATCCATGCTCTACAACATTCTACCACGACACACAAACCTGTAGAGTGGCATTTTAATTGTTGGGAGTTTGGTCAACACAACTGGGCAATCGAACCGCCAGAGACTCTAGATCAACTGTATCAACGCAGAGCACAACAAATACGTGAGCAGTATGATTATGTGATTGTGAGTTTCAGTGGCGGCAGTGACAGCTGGAACATCATGCGGGCATTCATGGACCAGGGACTGCTGGTGGATGAGATTGTGTCTAACTGGGCACTTGACGCCAGCAGCAAGTATATTGTATTGGATTCAACGCAACACAGCAGTTGGAACAATGTGGCTGAATATCATTTGAACTGTGTGGAACGCATCAAAGAAATACAAGCACGTAGTCCTGCTACAAAGATCACAGTAAACGACACAAGCCAGGCCCTGATTGACACATTCCTTACTGCTGATGATGCCAGCTGGACTGCTGGCAAGCGCGAAGTACTCAATCCCACAGGTGCAACCAACTACAACTACAGGTATTTCAGTGACGTTCGCAAACAGTTTGATCGAGACAAAAAGATTGCCATTGTACTGGGACAAGACAAACCCAAACTGATTATCAAAGACCATCAGCTGTACACATATTTTATAGACAAGACCATAAATCTAACCAATGTACAAGAACACCTGGGCGAATACCCCAACTGTCATACCATGTTTTTTTATTGGAGCCCTGACTCTTGCGATATGTTGGCCAAACAGGCACATGTAATTTTACGTGCGATCAATCAAAATCCACGCCTGGCCGCAGTATTTTCTACCACTGATGCTAAGACACAACGGGTTCTTCAAGAGCCCATGCTAAAGCGTTGGTTGTATTCTACCTGGGACACCAACTGGTTTCAAGTGCATAAAGCCATGGGTGACTGGAACAGCACACTGGATCACTGGTTCACTCGCGGCTGGGCAGGCACACGAGAGCATGCCATATGGCAAGCAGGAATACAACATGTTACCTCAAGTCTCGATGCCAAATACCTTGCCAAAGACAAAAACGGCACAGTTAATGGTACTGTGCCGTTCACAAGTCCTTGTTATTATATAGGGACTGTGGTACAATTACCCCCTGTCACTGTAGAGTTTTAGCACTGACCCGATGATCCGGTGACGTTGAACGTCACGAGCCTCGAGTGCGCAAACAGCAATGCCTGTTGTGGGCGTTGACTGCAAACGTTCACAAAGATCCAGCAGGCCGTTGTCTCCGCTATGTCGGTCGGCCTGCTCCACATCTCCTGTGATCACTATCTTTGAATTCGTCCCTATTCGAGTCATCAACATCTTGACCTGTGCTGGTGTAGCATTTTGCATTTCGTCAGCAATAATCCATGAGTTTTTAAAAGTTCGGCCGCGCATGAATGCCAGAGGCGCAATCTCCACAACTTGATCTTCTATAAGGGCTACAATGTCCTGGGCACGATAATATTCGCGCATGACATCCAATAGCGGACGAGTCCACGGTTCCATTTTGGCAACCAAATTGCCCGGGAGGAAACCATGACTTTCTCCCTCCACACCCACTGCTGGGCGTGTCATTACGATCCTATCACATGCACCTTCCTTTAATGCCTTAACGGCCGCCTGCATGGCTAGATAAGTTTTGCCCGTACCTGCGGGACCTACTGTAACTACTATGTGGGCGTCAGGGTCTTGTAGAGCCATGACCAAGCGTTCTTGATTTCGTGTGCGAGGGATCAAGTCTATGCGGCGCTGTGCCGTTCTAGGTGCTGGACTAAAGCTGATGGTGTTTTCTACTGCCTGATTCATTCTTTTTTGTGCTTTCGCTGATCGCTGTCTACTCAAGTGCTATTCTCCTGGTAAAAGTCCTTTCGGACATGCCTATTTACGGTCAGGATCTGGAGTCAAGAGTGGGCACAGATTTCCAAGATTTGCCGCATAAGTATTAGACTTTGCGGTAAAAAACAAACAAACCCTTGCCCAGGGTTTTCAATAAATAACTCTATGCGGGCAAAAGAATTCATCAACGAAAACACACAA
>Ga0209500_10000080_pt1 | contig 89757 bp, 97 predicted proteins | sample S_140212_EF_Meta_FD_187323 | JGI IMG/M metagenome (GOLD analysis project Ga0209500, IMG submission 187323) | Freshwater microbial communities from Lake Simoncouche, Canada to study carbon cycling - S_140212_EF_MetaG (SPAdes) (version 2) | ecosystem: Environmental > Aquatic > Freshwater > Lake ...
TGGCTCACTTTTTGGCTCAATGTGGTCACGAATCAGGAGGTTTTAAGGCGGTTTCTGAGAATTTAAACTATTCTGCGGATGGTTTGAAGAAAATATTCGGAAAATACTTCCCTGGTAACCTAAATGAGTCGTATGCTCGTCAACCTGAGAAGATTGCAGCTCGTGTTTACGCTAGTAGAATGGGAAATGGTGATGAAACCACCAAAGAAGGGTTCAAATTCAGAGGTAGAGGGTATATTCAGTTGACAGGTAAGTCAAATTACACCAATTTTACCAAATTTATTGGTGAAGATTGTATTTCTAACCCTGATTTGGTGGCAACTAAGTATCCATTAGCTTCTGCAGCGTTCTTTTTTGATTCAAACAAGTTATGGGCTATCTGTGACAAGGGATTTGACGATGCAACGGTAACTTCAGTAACAAAAAGAGTGAATGGAGGTACAATTGGACTACCTGATCGTATTAAACACTTCAAAGAGTACTATAATTTACTTAAATAATTGATTTTTTACAATAAAACACTTATTTTTACTATAAAACACATTTATTATGATAACAATCCTATATATTACATTAATAACAATAAGTTTAATCTTTTTTGTTGGAATTTTCTTAATTTGGAGGAAATTTTTACCAATTATAAAAATAATGATGGAAAATTTAAAAAAAATGAATAATATTACCCCAAATATTAAAAATGAAGGTTATACTAATGTAATGAAACAACAAATTAAGGAAATTCAAGATTATATTAACATAAAAATCAAAAAATGACTAAAATTAGGTGTTTTATAGTAAAAAATGACTAAAATTAGGTGTTTTATAGTAAAAAATGAGTAAAATTAAGTGTTTTACATCAAAAAATGGGTAAAATTAGGTGTTTTACATCAAAAAATGGGTAAAATTAGGTAAAAAATAAGTTAAAATACCCTTAAAATAAGGGTTATTTTTTCTTTTTATACTTAACTTCTACCTCATATGGACCTGTAATTGACTTAGAATTGTCGTATTTCCATACAACAATACAATCCTCAAACTCATAAGATCTCTCAAATTTCTTTACTTCTATTGGTTTTTTCTTATCTATCATACACAAATATACAAATAAAAATTAAACTGACCAAATTATTGGTTATTTTCTTCAGAATTATCGTTAGTTTTTTTTTCTTTTTGTATTTGATGAATAATATAACCAGATATACCGAATTCAATTGCCGCCCACATAGAGATATCCATCATAGTTAGATCGGGATACTTCTTTAGAAGATAAAATACCATACCCCATTGGGCTATTATGAACGCAATACCGGACTCAATCCTTTTTTTAGAAAAGAGTGACTTTTTGTTGGAGTAAATTTTTATAATTTCGGTTATTCCTTTTTTAATATTACCCCACCCGAAAAAGTATTTTTTATTGTTCATAACTATAAATATTTACTTTTTTGATTAAATTATTACGTTATCTACCTTGACCTCTATACGATTTTGGTTTTTGACTTTTTGGACCATACTTTCTTTTAAGTTTACCAATTCGTTTCTTACCAAAATTTTGTTTGATTGATGTACTAGACGAAATTTTTGTTTTTGCCATTTTGATTAAGTTTTATTTGTTTATTTTGATCAATAATAAATATCACTTAATGAAATAAAAAAAGGGACAGTAGCGAATTGTCCCTTTTACACATTACCGAAACCAGTAACGGTCCTAATTAAAACTCTTATTGTCCTTTAACAAGGTTTATACACTGTTTAAGGTATTCTTTTGCTCTTGGTGATGGAGTATACTCATCATCTTTAGTTTGTAGGTTTAAAATCTTCTCAATATCTTTAACTAATTCTGTACCGTGTTCACTTTCTTTATATAGTTCGGCAATTTTGTCCATGGATTTATGACATTCACCGGTAGTTTCATCATAATAGTTTTTATTTCTGAATTTGTTCAAATGATTCATCATATCATAAGCCAAATGAGAACCCCCATCTTTTATATCTTTAAATAATCTAATATTATTTAATATACCCAAACTATCAACTAAAGAGTTGACCCCCGTTAATCTTTTAACGACACCTGGTGAATACTTACCAAATTCTTCGGCTTGACCAACTATTTCATCTAACTGAATAATGTTTTCAGGAATACATCTTGGTTTAACTGCATCTTTTTTACCGGATCCTAAATTTTTGTTTGACGATTCTTCTTCCATAAGAACACTACGAATTATTAATTTAAGGTCACTTTCTGTTAATCTAATTTTTTTCATATTGCGAAACATTTTTTAATAAATATATTTTTATTTAAATAAGTATCAAAGTATTTATATTAATAAATATCTAAATAGTTAATTATGTTAAAAAATATTATAACTTTATCAGAATTAGACATACAAAGAATTGTTTTACGTGTGTTGAATGAAAATAATGTATCTAATTTTATATACGAAGATTTATATGGTTCTGTTGAACTTAGTGACTTTAATATTAATAATTTTTTAAATGAGGGTGAATATCAAGGAAGAAAAGTACAACTTGGTAAAATAATGCAGGGAGATATTAAAAAATTTAAAGTTTATGTTAAAAACGACAAAGGAAAAGTTGTTAAAGTAAACTTTGGGTTTGGGGGGAAGTCAGCAAAGGGTAAAAGAATGGTAATTAAAAAAAATAACCCAGAACGTAGACGATCTTTTAGAGCAAGACACAATTGTGATAATCCAGGCCCAAGATGGAAACCAAGATATTGGGCTTGTAGAACTTGGTAATATATAATTAAAAATTTATTTTATGTCTAAACTGTTTATTATAACGGAATCAGAAAGAAACGATATTAGAAAAATGTATGGTTTACTAAATGAACAATCAACAACTGTGTGTACACCATTTAATGCAGATTCAAAAACTTTAGTTTACGATTATGACCAAATAATTAATTCATATTCTGCACTAACTAACTCATCCGATATAAATGTTATTTTTAAAAAAATAAATGAGGATATCAATACAAACTCCGCTAAGTATAAACTTGAAAAGATACCTGATAGAACCGCTTGTCAAATTGCCTTTATAAAAATAAGACCTCAATTTACAAATAAAAAAATTATTATAACAGATTCAAAAAATAATTTAATTTATTTATTTGATGAAAATTCTAATTTTGTTGCAAAAGATCCACTATTAAGTGGTAGATCAAGACAAAAGAAAGACCTAAAAGATATTGCTGATATGACATTTGATGAACAAAAGGAATATCTTAAAAAAACTCTAAAAAGAGAACCAACAGATCAAGAAGTAATGAATTTGGCGTCATTTTTAAATCCTGCAGTTTATAAGACAGGAAATTCTTTGACCGACACAAACTATGCTGGAAGTGGGACAAATATAAATTATTTAACAAAATTTTCGGACGGTAAATTGGTTGGACCAGCAATACATGGAGTTAAACGTACACCCGAAAGAATAAATGCGTTAAAAAATGCATCATCACAAATAGGGTCAAACTCAGAAACACCAAGTGTTAGTAGTAAATATTTACAAAATGTTGATTCAAACGGATTAGAGTTATCGTCTGGTTGTTTAAATGTTAACGAATCATTTATAAACAAATATTCTTTAACAATTGGAAATTCGTTTTTATTTAATATTTCTGAAGATAAAGAAAATTATTATGTAAATAATTTTAACCCATTAATAACAGATCCAACAAAATGTTATTCACCACAAAGTTTGGGTGGCGTTAATGCTGATAATGTTGCGTAGTATGGTTAGTTTCTAACTCAGATTTTTTAATAGAATAAGTTGTAATTAATTTCATATACTTTTTGTAAAAAAATGATTATATTTATATAATATAAACAACTATTTATTATTATGAATTTAAAAGAAATTGTTAGAAAAGAACTTTTATCTGAACAGGGTAAAAAATCAGATGTAATTAGAAAACTTATTAGAGATATTATAATTGTTTTTAAAAATGAAGAAGAGGGTGAATTTTTCTTACCTGAATATTTTAAGGAAAGACAAGAAATGTTATATGACTTTATGACCATGGGTGAAACATTTACACTTGAGTTAACCATTGAAATAAATGATGAAATTGACACATTTAAAGTAAATGGTGAATCATATTACACTGAGGGAACAATAGTGGTTAAGATAGAATATAATCAAAAAAATAAAACCAAAATAATATACGATTTAATTGGTGAATTAAACGAGTTAGTTGCTCACGAATTGAGGCATATAGATCAAAATATTGCAGGGACATTTGTCTCAAAATCATATAGGGGTAAAGACAATGTAAAATATTATACTCAACCAAAAGAATTAGATGCTCAGGTATTTGGATTTAAAAGATTATCAGGATTAACAAGACGACCATTTGAAGAGGTTGCAATAAATTGGTTTGAAACTCACCGTGATATACATCAATTAGATGATAAGGGAATAAAAAAAGTTTTGAATAAATTATTTGAATTTGAAAAGTATGGCAAAATTACCAATTGAAAAAAAGAAATTATTTGAAAGTAGAGTTAATCTAATAAAACAAATAGTAATGGAAAGATCAATATTTAAGAATGATAGATCTAACGTTATATGGAGTGAAATTGACGCAGATTTTACTATGAATGGCGCTCTATTAGAATTAATTTTATATGTTAAATTTAACAATCAAGATTGTGGTGATTGTTCTTTTGAACCAGAAGAACTATTTAGGACAATAACAATACATTTGGATAGTATTTATAAATCTTTGAAGGGTATTGGATTTGATTCAGACTTAAAAATAATTAAAGGAGATTCTATTCGTGGTGTAAATATTGAACATTTAAAATATGGTTTTGGTGAAATCTCATTTGAGTTTGGTATTTATATTGATACGGTTTAAATTAAGATCTAAATCTCTCAACTATTTTAATAATCAATTCTTTTACAAAAATGGCTGATGCGGTAACGATACCGTAATTCATTATTCTTTCAACCATCATATTTACATCAACATTTTTTCCAGTATCCTGAACTAATGAATATATTTCGGGTAATAAAGGAATTAAGAAGGTATATGCCATCATATTACCAATTGATGAGATTGTTACCCCCAAGCTTTCAATAAAATTTAAAAATTTATTTTTTAATACATCAGCAATAGATAACGCATCATCAAACTCACTAATCAATTTTCTTTCTTCTATTTTATCTAAAACTTTTATTAATTTTTCTTTATTTTCATTGTAGTAAGTTAAAATAATTCCTGTACTTATTAGAGCGATATCCGCATCTGTTAATGATGGAGACTTATCTTCCATATATCTCGCTATTGGACCCATAAAACCTCCAATTGTAGATCCCCAAGTTAAAAGAAATTTTAGATCTAGACCGGTTTGATTTTTTGTTGAATTTAAGACATTTTTGGTAAAGATTTTCATGTCTTTTAATTTAGTATTAATACCTAATCCAATATTTTCTGATAATATAATACTTTTTTGTGATTCTGTAATAACAATCTTCATAACAAATAAATATATCGTTATATTTATTTATATAATAAAATAATATGGAAAGACAAAAGTTAATAAAAAATGCTCCCCTTGAGGTTGGTGATACTGTTATATGCGTTAAAATGAAAGACGATTATGGTGTTCCTGGTGGAATAAAAGGATTAGTAAAAAGTGTTACAAATGTTTTTGGTGACAATCAATATAACGTAAATTGGCAAAATGGGTCATCTTTATCTTTAATTGATGGGGTTGATACTTGGATGAAAGTTAATAATAAACCAATTGAAGAAGGGGTATCAATATCAAAAAAAAAGTTTTTAGAGGAATCTACAAGATCTGTTCCCCAAGAATTTGTTAAGTATTCAAGGTTATATAAAATAAGAATTATTAAAAAGTTTTTAGATTTATTAAGAGAATCCAGTGTGGTAAATATGTTAAGTGCTGCACAATACTTATATATGGGAAAAAAAAGAATAGAACATGAACACCATTATGATGAAATGGATGACGATAAAAATGATGCATTTCAGGATCTTTTAGAAATTGCGGATGATGTAAGACAAGAAATAATTAATGGGGCAATGAAACATTATTTACAAAAGAAAGATAATACCAAAAATGGGGATAATTATGAAGAAGATAATGATGACGCATATTTTAAAGGCATTGAAAGATACATTCGTCAAGACTCATCAAATCTTTTAAGACTTTGGATGGACATGAAGGGTGGAAGTAAAATGATGAGATAAACAAACTATTTATAATAAAACAAAACTATGGCACAATATTTTTTTAAGATGACAAATGAGGAGAAAAACAATATCCTTAACCAACATAAAACAATTTATGATGGATATGTCACAGAATATGGACAACAAACTAATAAACAACCCTTATATGTTCAGGACTATGCAAACGATAAAGTTGGTTTGGTGGTTTCTAATAAAGGAGTTGTAAAACCATATACCAATATGGGAATTAATGAATCTCACACAGGTTTAGATATGATTGGTGGTGATCAACACGACCAAAGTGAATATAAATATAGACATTTAAAAAATGGAACTGTTGATTTAGACGATTATGGGTTCAATTCTGATAATAAAGAATATCCATCACCAAATGAAGAAGAATTTGATTATATCTCATTAGGTAATACTAACGATGATGATGATGATTATGATGATTATGCTGATGAAGATTATGACGATAAGTTTGATAAAGAATCTCAAGAAATTAAAAGAATAGAAAGAGAATTAGGTAATATTAACGATGATGATGATGATAGTGTAGATGATTTTAAAAACCGAAGTATGTATAATCCATACTATGGTGATGAAGAAGAAGACGAATTGGAAGAAGGTTTTGATGATTTCAAAATTATGGATTTAAGGGGTGGTGTAGATTATAGTAAAAAAGAATTCCCTAAATCAAACAAATATAAGGTCAATATGTCTGACATTAATCGTGGGGATACTATTGACACTTTTGATGATGGTAATTTTAATAATCTTGATTTTGATTTTGAAGAGGTTGATGAGGATGTACTTCCAGAATTTATGGAAAAATTACACGAATCAATAGATATGTTTCGAAGATTTAAAAAATATAATTAAAATATTCATTTATTATCATATTTACTTAAAATTAGTGAACTATGGAAATAAAAGAAATTATCTCGTATTACATTCATGAAAAGGCGAGAACACTTGAGGTATCATTTACCTTGATATCAGACAGTGAGGATGAGGTTAGAAATGACATCATTAGTATATCAGAAGCCGAAGATTTCGGTTATAAATTAATACAAGACGATTTTGATATATTTGAGGAAGAGGATTTTGAGTTTGAAGATGATGAATTTGAATCTATTGACGAAGAAACCTTAATATCATATTTAAATGAATATTACATTGTTAACTCCAATAAATTACCAAAACCAGAATTATTTTAAGTTGATCCATTATGGACCAACTCTTGTCATATAGTATGTTAATGAAACATGGGGTCCAGCATTTCCAAATGTCCATTGACCCGTGGTTCTTACAACTAAACTTTCTAACCCATCATCAATTATTTTCCATCTCCTGTTGGTTCCGTCACAATCAAAATCTAAATAACCAAGATCATATACACTATATGGTCCATAAACATAATAGAAATATTCTTTTGTCCAAGTTTTAGATCCATCTTGATTTGGGATTGGTTTAAATCTAATCGTACTATAATCCATATGTAATGATGTAAACCCTATTATTATTGTATCTAACACATCAATTTCAGATGGATTAACATACATTCCGTCTAAGATTACATCAAATTGTAATGTATCAGTATTATCGGTTTTTTCATATGTTATTTTATCTATGCGATATTCACCACTTAGACTTAATAATTTTGGTTGGGAGTACTTAAAACAAGAACTCAGAATAAAAATAATGGAAAATAGACAAAAAACAGTTTTCATAATAGATTTTTTAGTTAATATATATCTACAAAGATAATTCTTTTTTTTTAATATACAACTATTTATATAAAAATATGAAAAATAATTTAAATGATATATTATTTTTAATGGATGAGTTTACTTTTTCACATAATAGTGAATTGGGTGAACAGGATTCTGAACCGGCACCTTCTAGCGGTGGTGGCGGTGGAGAAGGAGGATACCCAACAGTAACAAAATGGGAAACAGGACTCACCAGAAGTGTTGCAAATACAATTGATTCTAAAGTTACTTGGAAGTCATTAAATAAACTTGCTAGAGGAAAGGCAAACACGTTACTATGAATAATACCGACGATATATTAAAAAAAATACTTCTTAATATGAGGTATGATTATAGTAAAACTTTAAAAGAAAATAAATTACTTTTAGAAGAAGATAAAAAATACGCAATAGCCCATGATGGTAGAACCCTTGAATTACCTTTAAATGCCGTCATTAACAGTTATCACGACATGTCTGACTTTAATTCACAATCCATAAGTGATTTAGAAATTCGATTTCCTTTATGGTCAGAATCTTGTAAGATATATAGAATTAAAGATGATGCTACAGAGGACGTAGTTAAAATTCGGTATGATAAATGCATGAATGACTATAAAACAAAATATACTAGTAATATAAAAGATGGTTCGGTTAAAACTTTTTCCATTGACACTAAAAAATATTTTACTTGTTATGGTGTACATGTTAAAAAAAATGGTTCTAATGTTCTTGGAACTGCTGAAGATATGAAATTTCCTGGATACGGTTCTCCTTGTCAAGATAGGCAGTTTTGGACTGCATATTCAAAGGAAGTCCCTAAAAAAACTACTGAATCACCCAAAACTGATAGTAATCTTAATAAAGAGTTAATAAATAAAGCAGGTACAGAAAATAGTTATGATGGTAAAGAACTAATCACATTTGATTTAGATTTATAATATAAATAAAAAAAATGGAAAAATTATTATTAGAGATAAATAGGTACAAACAACTAATGAATATTGTTTTGTTGACAGAAGGAGGTAAAGTTGTTGACGCATTTTTACCAATAGGGGCTAAGTCTGTTGATAATTTAACAAAACAAGGTGTTGATTTTGCAAACGACCTATCTAAATTATCCGATGAATTTACTAATCAAGGAATTAAAACTTTTGATGATTTACTTTCAGTTGTTGCAACAAAAAATCCCACTATACCTAATATAACTGACGATATGATTAAATCTTATATTAAAAATAATGAGAAATTATATAATTCTATTTTAGCTAAAGCGGCGGCAGCAGCGACGGTAGAAGCCGATATATTAGTAAAAAGTGTTGACTTAAAAAAAATATTCTCAAACAATATAGAACAGCTTAATGCTTATAACACATATTTAAGTTATGCCCCTAGCATAAGAAATATTGATACATTAATAAAAGGTGTTGATGATAGTATTACAGAACTTAATAAAACAATTGATGAGATACAAACTGGTAAGGTACCTGGAGTAACTACCGTTCCAAAGGATTTGGAGGAGTTATATGAACAATTATTAGGAAAAAAAGTAGAATTAACTGAATATAAAAATAAAGATGTATCCCCAGCCAAAGTTGTGGGCAATTTAAGTCCAGTTAAATGGGGTAATTTGGGTAATGGATTTATCATCTCAAATAAAATAACAAACTATGGGGGTAGATATACTGTTATGGTAAAAGATCCTAATGGAAGATTACGACCATTTTACCAAAGAACCGGAGGTGGAACAAGAGTTGGAGATGCCCCTGAAGGTTGGGCAGCAGCAGGTAATTGGGTTCCTTTTTATGGTATGGCAGATGTAAGTATGTGGAGATTGAACAAAGAAACACAAAAATGGGGGTGGCAGAGAACTGATGGTTGGTTTATTAAACCTAAAGGTGGTAGACAGGGAGAAGAAGGTGATGAGGCAATTTCTAAGTTACTTGCCGATGTTGCAGGAACAAATGGGATTAAAGATGTTGATTACGGTTTTGGGAATTTATACAAGTCTATAACTAATACTGAAAGCGCTTCTGGTTTAAATACTTGGTTAAGAAATTTTGGGTACGAAATAACCCCAGAAAACGGATATTTAAATGGTGCCGATCCTAATCGGATAATAGTACATGGAATACCATAAATAAAAAAATATGAATAATACCGACGATATATTAAAAAAAATACTCCTTAATATGAGGTATGATGCAAGTAAAACTTTAAAAGAAAATAAAGAAATTATATTTGAGAACCCAAACACAAAAGAATCGATTAGTAATAATGTAAAAAATGAGGGGGGAATTAAATGTAATTCTTTAGATGATTATTTAAAGAAAAAAAATGGATGCAATTTTATTTCTTATTATGGGAAAAATTATTACAATACGTATATTCCCGACCAATTTTATAGAGATACTCGTAAAATTGAAGGTAGAGGTCCTAATTTTGAGGGTTACGAGAGTGAGGAGTTTCTTAGAAGGGAGGAACTTTTAATAAAAAGAAATAATAATTCATCATTAATAGATGTTTCAATTCTTATTGAAAATTCGTCATTAATTAGTAATTTAGAGAGGTTATATGGTAAAAAGGGAACCATTATGCCATATGTTGATCTTCCGTCGATTAATAATAATAAAGATTTTGAACGCATAGATTTTTCTAAACTACCCAAAACCAATCTGACATATGGTACATTTCACACTCTAAATAATGGTAATGGTGTTATCTCTTGGAGAATTGAAAATGCTTCAGATGAGGTTGTAAAGTCAACATTGTCGTTACTTGGAAAAACACCAACTAAAATAGAGACCGACAGTGAAAAAACTAAAGTAACCCCCAATATTATAAATAACACTAATAAAGGGGTTGAAAATCCAGTCACAATAAAAAATGGTGAAGATTTTGGAGAGATTATGATTGATTTAGATTTATAATATAAATAAAAAAATATGAATAATACCGACGATATATTAAAAAAAATACTTCTTAATATGAGGTATGATGCTAGTAAAACTTTAAAAGAAAATAAAGAAATTATATTTGAAGATTTAAACAAATTGAATCAAAATAGTAAAACAAAATCGGTTGATGTTTTTAGTAGGCCAATATCTTTTAATGGAAAAGTAATAAAAACTGTTAAATCTCAAATATCTGAACTCGAAAAAAATATAAAATTACCGACAAAACTTTCAGAACCAATTAGACAAAATTGTTGGTATTCGTTTGATCAAAGTCAATATTTTAAAAATAAAGGTACACAAGGCAATGGTTATGATCTTGTAAATTATAAAGATAATTTGGGAGTTAAGCGTACAAAACGAAGCCCAACAGATGAACTACATTATTATTTCAAAATGAAAGATCAAGTTAATCTATCCGGTGTTTTAGGAATTACTTGGGATTTTTCAGGTCCAACACCTTTGTTTGTAGACAAAATTACGGGGTGTATGACAAAAACTTTAACTTACATTAAAAAAACATTTAATAGTAATGCTCCAGGAATAATCAATAGTGATGGTAAAGATTATTCTCTTATGTTTAGTTGTTATGGTGTAACTCCCAATGGAGCACGTTCGTTTCTTCCGTGTGATGAAAATTTTCTTAAAAAAGATAGTGTTAATTATTATCATCAAAAAGAAAAATTAGATATAGAAGGTTACGTCGAATTACCAGCAATTAATGTTTTTGCAAATAAAACTCCAAACATATCTACTAAAACACCGGGGAGTAAAAAAAACGATGTTTCCACATCTATAATGGTTGCTTCTGACAATAAATATGAATATAAAAAAGAAGGGGGTAAATATTATTTTAAAGGAAAAGACGGTACTGACGAGTCCATAAAACACCCCGATTGGGTGGAAGCCAAAGGTAAGGGATTGGAATCCATAATAAAAAACGTTGATTTTACATCCGAAAACAATACAAACCCTTTTGGAAAATCTGGATCTGATGGAGTAGGGGATTATTCTTTTGATTTAGACTTATAAAAAAAATTAAAGTATTTATAAATATGGAAAAAAATATATTAATGGAATTAAGTAGAATAAAAGGTCTAATTAATTACAATTTATCAAATGGGTTTTTAATTAAAGAGGATGCTCAAGGTGCGGAAATAAGACAGAGACAAATAGATAATGAAATACTTGGAACTAATAATATAAAAGGTGGGGGCGATACTGATTCAGAAAGATGGCCAACTATAACACTAAGTTCAACAAGTACGGAGTATCCAATAATTTTTGATTATCCAAATGGTCTACCAATTTTAGGTGATAAAGAAACTGGAAAACCAATAGTATGGCAATTTAAACCGGGAGATTCTTCAAAAACTTTTATATCAGAAAAACAATTTAAAGTATTAGTTGGTTCAGTTGAGGCTGCGGATAAAACAATTAAGGAAAATCAAGAGTATTTTGAAAAAAATGGAATAAAATATTGTTTACCCCAAAAATCATTTTGGGATTTACACACCAATAAAAACTACATTTATAAATTTCAAAACCCAAGAAATAATAAAATATTTAACATGAAACTAACTATGTTGGGTGAAGACCAATGTACTAATTCTGGTGACGAGATTCCTCGTAGTGGTCTTGAATGTTCTACAAGATGTATGGGGGCAAACAATGGATGGGCGTTTAGTATGGATGGTTTTTTTGAAACGGGAACAGGAAAAGGATATGACCCACAAAATCCAGATCATTTTGATCTTAGATCTATAGATGATATATTTTGGGATAAATATAGTATTTGGATTGAAATTGCGGTTGGAGTTGCGGTTGCATTTGTGGCACCTTATTTGGCTGCGGGAATTTTAGGGGCTATGGCTACGCCAATTTTAGCAGCAACAAGAATTGCCAGACTCATAACTTTTTTAGGGGAAGCATCAGTATATGGAGGAGAAACTACTTGGTTAATAATTTCTTGTGAAATTTTAGCGGAAGGAGGTCTATTGTCTCCTTTAATCTCTAATTATTTATCTAGAGGGGATAGTGGAAATGCAGCTTTAACAATTGCCATGTGTTTAATACCGTTTGTAACTGAACTACCTTCGGTCAAATTATTTATTGGTAAAGGTTTTGGAACTCCAAAAATGGGAGAAAGTGTGGTATCTAAAATAAATACTTGGGGCGGTTTTACTGCTTTAACCAAACTACCAAAAGAAGAAATGCGATCAGTGATCAAAGCAATTCTTACTACAGATGAACAAACAATGTTTTATCTTGGAATGGATGTTATTGGTGCAGGAGATAAAGTGTTAGCTTCAGCCTTTGCGGAATTTATTGCAAAAAATGGAGATACAATAGAGGCGGGTATAGCCAGAGGAACTGGTAATGCTCCGATTGACACTGGATATAAAAAGTTTGTGGAAAAAATGGGTAGTACCAGTACTAAGGCATTAGAAATACTTGCCAATCCCCTTGGGTCAGCATTTTTTCAAAGAAGTTTTGTAACATCACTTGTAAGAGGTTTTATAGTTGTAGGTCCAATTGTAATAGCTTTTAAAGCTACTTGGGGAAAGGCGGCTGAATGGATGACAGAAACACAAAAAGATGATGTACTAAATAAAATACAAGACATTCTTAACGGTCATGGATCACCATATGCAAAGGCATTAATGGACTTAAACATATCATGTGGTTTAGGACGTGAAATTCCACAAGAGGTTGTTGATTTAGCAATAAAAAAGTTATCAGAAGACCCTACTTTTACAAAATTTGATGAGAATACTGAGGCATTAATTGAAGAAAAAACAAAAGAAGCAACAAAAGAAGTTTATGAACAAAAAATAAAAACCATTGCTGAACAACTTAAGAAAAACAACACAAATTCAACAGAAGATCTACAACGAATGGATTTGTTATCCGCTCAAACCCAATTAGAGGTATTGGATGAAATTATTATGAGTAGTGGGTATCCTACTTTACCTGATTGGGAAAACGATAAACCAACATCATATGATGAATGGAAATTTTCGGTAATTACAGGAGGTAAGGAAATAAATGGAGTTGTTAAATTTATTAACGGAAATAAAAATTACGAAGTTTATGTTGATACTAAAAAAATATTTCCCACTGATGATATTAAATCTGACCCCGAAATAAAGTTTAATCCCAAAATAGGAAATAAATAATAGATATAATAAATAAATTTATTTTTTTTTCATATATCTTATATTTATAAAGTATAATAAATAAATAAATAAATGAATTATGAGTAATAAATTAATTTTAGAAGAGTTATTTCGAATGAGAGAAATAATGGGTATATCATTATCTGAAACAATCAAAAATAAAATTAATAGTGTTTTATTGTTAGAAGGTGGTAAGATTGTTGATGAATTTATACCAATAGCTCCTAAGTCTGTTGATAATTTAACAAAACAAGGTGTTGATTTTGCAAACGACCTATCTAAATTATCTGATGAATTCACTAATCAGGGAATTAAAACTTTTGATGATTTGACCGCAGCGGTTGCAGCAAAAAATCCCACTATAGATCCTAAGAACATAACTGACGATATGATTAAATCATATATTAAAAATGACGATAAATTATATAAGTCTATTTTAGCTAAAGCAGCGTCAGCGGCGGCAGCAGAAGCTGATATATTAGTAAAAAATGCCGATGTAACTGCTCTATTCAGAGCAGATCCTGCACAACTTGCAAACGCTCAAAGATTATTAGGTGCCAGTCCTTCCGTAAGAACTATTGATACCTTAATACAAGGTGTTGATGATAGTATTGTAAGTATTGAAAAAACAATTGATGATATAAATGTTGGTAATGTTCCTGGAGTGAGAACCGTTCCAAAGGATTTAGATGATTTATATGAACAATTATTGGCAAAAAAATTAGATTTAGAAAACTATAAAAATAAAGATGTGGCGCCAGAACCAGTTAAATTTCCGGATCCATTACCTTCTATTGGTGATGAAGCGGCACAGAAAGTAATACAGAATTCCGAATCAAAAATAGACGATGTATTTGATGCCTTAGTTGGCAATGCAAAGATGAAAAAATTATACGCACCAGGTTTAACAGATGAACAAATTGAGCTTACCAGAACGTTTATAAAGGCCAAATATGGTGATGTAGCAATAGAACAGTTACTTAAAAACTTAAATCAAGTGCAAGAGGATATGATAAAAGACTTACAAAGACAAGTAAACAGCTTACCAACAGGAGCAAAAGGTACACCTACAAATCCAGCTCTTAAGAAAAAGGCGGGTGCTGTTCTTGAGTTTTTATATGATAATAAGATAACGAGAGCTTGTCTTGGTAGCGACAAAGCAGTGGTTAATCCAACTCTAAAACTAAGTTGGAAAACACCCCTTACAGGACTTCTTTGTGTTTACAGTGTTGTAGTATCATATAAGATGCTCGAATGGGTAAACACTCCCGCAATCGAACAAGATCCAATCTTTTGTCCCCTTCTTACTCCACTTGGAGCTTGTAAATTCATGACATCAAAGGGTTGGTGTGTAAAATCATGTAGTGAAAGTGAAGATAAAGAATGGTTTCCTAATGTATACGAAAATAAATTTGACCCTGATTTTAAAAAATGGGTCACAGACAATGGGTTTACAAACCCCGATTTAAATATTGATGATGCCGGAGTTGAAACTTTTCTTTATAACGATAAAGAAAATAATCGACAGGAGGCAACATATGATGGAGGTAAAAAGACATTTAACTAAATTTTAGTTTAAAATAAATAATAAATAATAAAAATATGGGAACTATAACTTATTGCGGAAAAGATGGGTCCGGAAAATGGATTAATATAAACAAAGCAACTTATGATGCAAAAAAGAAAAATAAATTACCCGTAAAAATTGCCGATAAAGATAAAAATTGTGATGGAACCCCATTAGTAGTTGTTGCAAAAAAATACAAGTGTGTTAGTGGGGTATGTAAAGAAGATCCAACAGGAACATATACGGAACCTACTTGTCAAGGAAAGTGTACAACAACTGCAAAAAAATACAAGTGTGTTAGTGGAGAATGTAAAGAAGATCCAACAGGAACATATACAGAACCTACTTGTCAAGGAAAATGTTCAACGCCAACACCAGGACCAGGACCAGGTCCAAGTCCAAAGTCATGTAGTTCTCCTTCAACACCGTTTAGTTCTGTATCTGACAGTACTAAATTTAGAGATTTTGTTTATAAATATTACCCATCAGTTGCTGGTCAACATGATTTATGGTTATCAACTGACCCAAGATTATTAACCTTAACAAAACAATGGAATACTTGTTCAGTTAGAAAGTCATATTCAGAAATAGACCAAAAGGATCCTAATAAAAGATCTATTGGTAATTTATTTTTATTGTGGTCACAAGATCCTAACGCTTTGACTTGGATAAGTGGAAGTAATCCACAACAAAACATGGATGACCCTAAAGTTCAAATGGGAGTATGGGAAAAATTAATAGAAAACAAACAGATATGGACTAAAGGTCTTATTGTTAATGTTGGAAACAAAAAAGTTTATGTGATAAAAACAGATATTAATAATGATACATCAAAATATCCATTAACTATTGCGGAGTTAAGATCTCCTGATATGACAAAATTTGATTATTTAGTTTTATATCCAATTGATATGACAAAAAAATATCCTATAGGTAATATAGGTATATTATATATGTCAACAAATCAAGATGGTGAATCAGTTGTTAGAATTAAACAAGAACCAACTTGGACTTGGGAACCTGCAACAATAGAAGATGAATTAAACTTTGAATTACAAGAACAAATTATTACTAAAGGAAACAGAAATTCAAATCAAGGGACTAATACTCCTGGTACAATTAATAGAGGATCAAATTCAAGTAATTCATTAAATTTAAGTAATGGGGCAACTCCAAGAGAAATTTTTGATGTTATTGAACCGATTAGAACCGAAGCATTGAATATTTTAATTGAGTTAAAACCTACGGCAGATAAAGTTGGAGCCGGAAAAGAAATGGATGAGGCAATAACATTATTACAGACTTTTGATTCGTCAAAATCATGTGAAGCAGGTAACATACAACAAATTAAAGATGCAAAAGATAAAATCCAAAAAATTAAAAAAGATAACTCCTTAGCATTATCTATGGCTGGAGGTATTACCAAAAAATTAGATAGATTAACTGTATTATTAGATAATGTAATTACCGAATGTGATCGATTAAGTAAAATACCAAAAAATAAGGTAGATGATAAGGTAGATGATAAAAATAAAACAGAATTAAATAATAATATGGGGACACCAAAAACTAAAGATGAATTAAGAGTATTCTTTGGTTTTGTCACAAATGACGGTATAACATACAATCCAAAATCCAAAATTCTAAACATGGAAAAAGAGGAAGGAATTGTTGGTGAATTTGATCAAGGTACCGTACAAAACGCAATTAATAAATTTGGCGCTAGATCTGAATATTTCCACAAATATAATGAATTGATGGCAATGGAAGGATTAAGTAGTAGTAGGTTAGTGTTACCAGAAGGAGTTGTGGGTGCAGGTGAGGTAATTACAGAAAATAATTATTCGGTTTTAGTACCACTTAAAAGTAATGAAAGTAGTAGACAATTTAAAAAACTTACATTCGGAACATATTTAGATACCACTTGTCCATCAGCAACAATTGAGGTAATGTTTGGTAAAGGATCAGTTCAAAAAAGTGTTGGGTGTTCTTGTGATGAGAGTGCGGAATCAATAATTGAAAAATTAAAAACATATTTAATTGCTGCATTAACTGGTGACGAAAGTTCTAGACCAAATAGAGAAGGAGCAGCAAAAGAATTTTGTGGGTGTTTTAAAACTGGTAAGTTTGATGAACTTATTGGTATTAATGGACTTAAATTAGATGCTTCCTCATTAACTGGTGTAAGTAAAACAAGATTACCTAAAACATTTTTTGATCGTAAATTAGGTTGGAAAGAAATTACTAATTTATTAAGAGGAGAGAGGGTTAATGGAACACAAATTGCTGGTCCATTTCGTATACCTGATTTTGGTGATGATAATTGTAGATGTATTGGAAGTGGTTCATTACAAGAATCTATTAAAAGACATGTAACAAAAGCAATAAATAATAAAAAAACAGTTCTTAAAGAAGAAAGAATTATTAAATCAATTTTATCAAAAATAAGAAAAGTAGGTAAATAACCTAAATGAAACTTATCTGACGTAGTTGTCGGGTAAGGATAAACCATCTAAAAAGAAGGAGGTGTTCAGTTTATCTATCAAAGTGGGAATCATTGATTCCCATTTTGTTTTTACTACTATTTATAAAAAAGATTTTATGAAACATATTGTAATAACAAGATGTAAATTTGGTAAAGACGAAGATTTCCAAAAATATTTTGAGGTAATGAAAAAAACTTATATTCCCTCAATCAATTCACAAACAGATAAAAATTTCTCAATTGCCTTAATTGTCAATCCAAGACATTATGATTTAATTAGGAATGAGATTAATAAGGACATTGAAATTGTAAAATTTGTTGACCAACAAGAAGATTATAAAGATTTGGAGGTTAGACAAAAAATAGATCTAATATCATTTTCAGATACAAAGAAAGATTATAAGGATTTTGTAGTTAAAAATAATATTACAATCCAAACAAGACATGATTGTGACGATGTAATGAATTCAAACTATATTGAATATATTCATAAACTATATAATGAAAATAAAGATAAATACGACGATTTTATTTTAAATTTTCACCCAACTAAATTAATTGTTGAAACAGGGAAAGAATACACTCACGGTAGGGATTATAGTAAAGTTTGTTCAATGTTCACTACGTTAATTCAAAAGAGTGTTAAACACGGTATAATGGATTGTGTTCACGATCACTTAAAAGGGTTTACAAGAAATATAATTTACATACCAAGAGGATATGTTAAATTAGGAATTCACGGTAACAATACTATATCTAAATTAACCGATAACGACAAACCATTAAATTAATATGAGATTTACTTACGCATATATAACATATAAGAAAGATGTATATGACCAATATTTAGGTCCTTGTTTAAATAAAATAAAAGATAGGGTTGATATTATAACAAAACCAAATATTAAATCATCAAGATTTCATAATGAAGTTATTAATGAATCCCCAAACAGGTATATTATATTTTCACATGAAGATGTAACATTTTCAGATGAGATGATTAATCAAATTCAAAAAACAATTGAACAAACCCCCAATTTTGGTGTATTATGTGTTGTTGGTAAAAATGAGGTTAACAAAAACATTGGGGCATTGGGATCTAGTCAATATAACTTAAAATTTTGTGATCCTTGTTTTTTTGTTATTGATAAAGAAAACCCATTAAGGTTTGATGAGGTTATTTTTGATGAATTTCATTTTGGTGTTGAGGATTATTGTATTGGAAGTCAGGAACTACATAATAGAGGAACATATAGTTTATTAGTGAATTGGGGAAAGGATAATGGACCTTTTCATTTTAAACACCATAGTTACACCTGTAGAACTGTTAGATATCAGTGGGGAAATTATAATGAATATAAGAAAAGATTAAAACAAAAGTGGGGACACTTAGATAATATTAAACAATTTTAAAATATGAAGGTAGGAGTATTAATACCAAGTAGGGGAGATAGAACTGAATTTTTAAATCATGCAAAATGGTTATTAGATCAACAAACAAGAAAACCAGATGAAATACTTATTGTTGATTACCCCCCAAAATCAAATGATTATGACATTACACCAAGATATAGATATGGTTGTCAAGAATTATTTAATAGAGGTTGTGATATAGTATTTTTTTGGGAAGATGACGATTGGTATTCAAGTGAATACATTGAGTTTATGTTAAACTCATGGATTGATGCGGGTAAACCTAAAATATTTGGTATTGGTTACACATATTATTACCATATTTTAGTTAACAAATATAGAAAATTTACTCACCCACATAAGGCATCCGCTTGTTGTTCTATGGTTACAAATGAAATACTTAGAATTTCTTATCCTAAAGATAATGATCCTTTCTTAGATACCGCAATGTGGAAACAATTATCGCCTAATCCTCATGTTCCTTTATGTACAGTTTCACCAGAAAAGATTTATCATCTTGGTATGAAACATGGTATTGGTTTATCAGGTGGGACAAAACATCATGATAAGAATGGATATGACCGTAATTTTATTGACGATTCAAGTTGTAACTTATTAAAAAATAATATTGATGAAAAATCATTAATTTTTTATCATACTTTAAAATTATGATCTCAATAATAATAACCGCATTTAATAATGACAAATATATAGACGAATGTTTGTATAGTGTTGTAGACTCATTTAAAGATTACGATTATGAGATATTATTGGGTATTGATAATTGTGAAATAACAACAAACCATATATTAAATAATTATAAAGGTCATTCAAAAAATATTAAGTTTTATTTTTTTAAAGAAAGATATGGTACCTATATTATTAGAAATACCCTTGTTAAAGAAACAAAGTATGAAAACTTACTGTTTTTTGATTCTGATGATGTTATGTTACCAGTAATGTCAAAATTAATCATAAAATATATGTCACATTTTGATATGATTAAACCAATGTTATCTCAGTTTAAAGATAAATACAATTTAAATGATCCTAAACTATTAACACAAAAAACAACATTTGGTGAAGGTGTTTTTGGAATAAAAAAAAGTTTATTTTTTGAAATGAACGGTTTTGAACCTTGGATTTGTGCTGCTGATTCTGAATTTAACTGGAGGGTAATGTGTAATGGTAAAAGAATTAAACATGTTGAACAAGTTTGTTTTTTATATAGAAGACATAGTGAAAGTTTAACAAATAACAACGACACTAATTTAAGGTCAAGATTAAGACATGAATACCATCTAATAACTAAAAATAAAAAGATTAAAAATGAGTGTCAACCAATTCCTAAATTAGTTGTTGGGGAATTTTTAATTTTAAATGAATATTCTGACGAAGATTTAGAAATAATTTATAAAACAGGAATTAGCAACATTAGTGAAATTACACTATATAGAGAGTTAAAAGAAAAATCAAAAATTGCTTTAGAATCAATTTTTACTAAAACCCCAAGAAAAATAGTTAATAAAATTATAAATAAAGAAGAAAAAACAATTAAAGAAATTAATAAAAATACAATTAATTCAATTTTAAACAGAGATAAAAATACACCAAAAATATTAACTCCTCAACCAAAAACTCAACAACATAATAATAATACAAATTCAAATAAAGAGACTCTTCAAAAGTTATTTCTATCAAAAAGACTTAATAAAAGTGATTCAGCATATATGAATATTGGGAATAAAATAAATAAGTAAGTTTGACATAATAAAATAGTTTTATTATTCTTAAATTATATTTAAACTCATAAAGTATAAAAATATGGTCCCATGATGTAATTGGATAACATATTTCTCTTCTAAAGAAATTTTTCAGGTTCGAACCCTGATGGGACTACTAAAAAATAAAAATATGGACATTTTTGAAGAAATACACAATGAATTTATAAATTCTGAGGATTATCTTTGTTATTTAAATGAACTTTATAATTATCCTTACGATTTAGAGTAATCCATATATTTATTATATATGGAACTTATTGAGGAAATATATAGAATAAAATCATTGTTATCTGAAAACTCTGACCCATATAAAATTTGGGTGGCGAGTAATCTTGAAAGTGATCGAGGATATTGTGTTTATTATTTAACAGAAAATAATAGTGTTATTGGTTCTGTAACAATAACAGATTTAAATAAAATGTTAAATAATGAAGATTTTAATGATGATGACAAACTTTTACATACTAATTATGGAAATTTATCAAATACCGCATATGCACATACTATTGTTGTTGAAGAACAATTTAGACGATTAGGGTATGGTTTAAAATTATTTAAAGAATGTGAAAATATCGCTAAACATTCAGGTTATGATAGGATTTCAATAATTATTAAAAAAAATAATATACCATCTCAAAATATGTTTAAAAAGATTGGATTCAAACAACATTATTCCGAAGGTAATAAAGATTTGTTTATTTTAGAACTTGACTGATATTTATAATTAAAACATTTTATGAAAAATATTATAACTTTAACTGAATCTGATTTATATCGTATTGTTAAAAAAGTAATTAAAGAAAATTATTCTGAAGAACATCTTAAATACACAAACCCAAAAACGGGGGATGAGTGTAAAATTAAAATGGCAAAAAGAAAAAATGATGGTAGATATAGTGCCGTATTAACTTGCGATATTTATAATAATGGTAACGAATCGGTTATTGCTGAATTACCAATAATTACAAGAACTAAAGAACAATTAATTAAAGGTATTTGTAATAATATTGAAACGATGTATGACCTTTTGGATAAAATGTTAATGACAACGGAAGATGATTTTTTAGTGGAAGCAAAAAATTACGGAAAATTTAGAATACTTGACGATACCATAAATTGTTCTGCTGATATGGAACAAGAATTAAAATCTTGGGAGAAACCAAAAGGAGACGTACCCTCTTGGGATAAAGAAAGTGATATCCCGTCTTGGATGTCAGAATAAAATAAATATTTTTTTTGGCAGTTTAAAAAAAATTTTGTATCTTTGTGGTATGAAAAACATACTACCATACTGTTCAAATAACATTGGAATCATTGGTTATCAAGATTCCGAAATTGCAAAAAAAGAAAAAAACGACTGTGTTGTAAGGGCATTTGCGTCGGCATTTGAAATCCCTTATGATAAAGCTCACAAATACGTTAAAGAAAAATTTGGGAGAAGAGATCGTTGTGGTACTTATGGTACCGTTTTTTCAATGGTTGCGTTGGCAAAAAAACAAATTCAAATAAACCATAAGAAAATTAAACCAATTGGATCTAAAAAACCAATGGGTAATTCAGTAGTTTATTCTTTGGATTATAAGGTTAAATTAAACGGTAAAAAGGTTAGTAGACAAATGACCGTTGGGACGTTTATAAAGGATAATCCAGAAGGAACCTTTTTTGTACTTGTAAATCGTCACGCATTTACTATTAAAGATGGTATAATACATGGCAACTACGAAGACTCAACTAAAAAAAGAAAAATACTGAAACACGCATTTAAAATAATAATTTGACTTATTATAAAATAATAATTATATTTTTAATAGATATAGTCAGGTGGCGGAATTGATAGACGAGCTTCATAACCTGGGGTGGTAACAGTTTTGAGGTTTAACAACGGTTATCGTGTAGGTTTGAATCCTACCCTGACTACAACTACAGTTATAACAAATATCTGGACTGAAATGTCGGCTTAAAATTCAGAGATATGTGGGTGGCTACCTTACAGCCAAAAGGTCCCTTAGCTCATTTGGTTAGAGCAACTGACTCATAATCAGTAGGTACCTGGTTCGATCCCAGGAGAGACCACGTAAGAGTTTTTAAACATTTAAAAAAAAATAAAATATGTCAAACAAAAAAAACACATCAACAGGAATTGGATTAGGAGGTTTTATATTCTTAGTCTTTTTAACACTTAAATTGGGTGAGATAGGTCCAGTTCAGTATTGGTCGTGGTGGTGGGTTACATCCCCACTTTGGATACCCCTATTATTAATTCTTATTATTATGTTAGTAATTGGATTTCTTATAACAATTACCACTATAAAAAACCGAACCAATATGGGTGAGTAGTTAGAAGGGCCTTTCCTGAAAGATGGCTCGCTAGGCCCGTATTCACCCTTATTTTTGGTCCCATCGACTATCGGTTAGGTCGTCAGGTTTTCATCCTGGAAAGTCGGGTTCGATTCCCGGTGGGACTACTATAATATTTATTTTTGTAAAAAAAATCACTTTTTTATACTCAATAAAAAATAATAATGGTTTTTTTAGATATTTATATGTAATAATAAACTATAAAAAACAAAAATTATGAAATTAACTAAAGATCAATTATTGGGCGTAATAAGACACGCATTAACTTTTATTGGAGGTATTTTAATTACAAAAGGTCTTGTAGATGAAAGTCTATTTAGTGAAATAACAGGTGGTATTTTAACCTTAACGGGAGCTGTTTGGTCAATCATCAACAAAAAAAAATAATAATTAATTTAACTTTTTAAATTTAAACCCACTCACAAGGTGGGTTTTTTAATTATATGATATTTATTAGTTATATGAAAATTATTATCACAGAATCACAATTAAAATTAATAACCGAAGACACTTTATCGGATGATGAAGAATTTAAAGAACTTGTAAGAGGTTGGGAAGGTAAAGTAATTGATCCAATAACTAAAAAACATATAACATATGATGACGTTACAATGAGACCTGTTACATCCTCAAAACAAATTCAAGGAACAATGACGATTGGATATGGAACTACTATGTCGGTTTACCCTCAAATGAAAGTTGGAGAAAGGATCTCGGATAGTAAAGCAAATCAGTTATTAGAATTAGGGATCAAAAAAGAAGAAAATGAAGTTAAAAGATTAATTCCAAAATACGATCAATATCCAAGATATGTTAGAATGGCGTTATTAAACGCTAAATACCGTGGAGATCTTGGTCCGGCAACAATCAAATTAATTAATCAAAATAAATGGGGTTTTGTTTCTAAAGAATACTTAAATCACCCAAATTATAAAAATCCGGGTAAGTATCCTGGTGTTGTAAAAAGAATGAGATCAAATGCCGATGTTTTTGACAGATATTATAGAGAGTTAAAAGTTGTTAAAAAACCAATTGTTAAAAAAACAGTTGTTAAAACTTCCGAAACCGAAAAACAAAGGTGTTTAAAAATGTTACCAAAGGAACTTGTCTATAAACCTGAATGTGATAAGTACTTTAAAAGTGATTACCATATGGATTATGGTTATGATTTTTCTAAAATATTTTATACCGTAAAACCAGGTGATAATCTTTCAGGGATAGCATCAAAATACGGTAAATCAGTTACTGTAGCCACATTAATGAAATTAAATAATTTAAAGTCAGATAATATCAAACCGGGACAAAGATTAAAAATAAAATAAAATAAAATTACTTTTATCTGTTACTTAATATTTATAAATTATATGGAAAATTTTTTAGGTGTTGTTATAGCTTTTATCACAGGTGTGGTTGGTCCAGTTTTACTGATTTACGTTAAAAACAGGTTGAATAAAAAAGAAAAACCAGATATGGTTAGAGAAACTCTTCGTGTGAGTGAGTTGGTAACATCAAAAATAGAACACATAAAGGAAGAATTTGATGCCGATCGTGTTTGGATAACTCAATTCCACAATGGTGGTAATTTCTACCCAACGGGTAAATCAATGGCAAAGTTCTCAATAATGTATGAAACGGTTCATCCTGGAGTACCATCGGTACAAAGTAATTTTCATAACATACCTGTTAATTTATTTTCAAAATCAATAAATGAATTATTAAGTAATGACCTTATTCAAATTTCAGATTATAAAGACGAAACTATTGCAACTTTTGGATTGAAGTATATCGCTGAAGACACAGGATGTAAATCAGGTTATTTATTTGCAATTAAAACAATTGATGATAAGTTCATCGGAACTTTAGGTTTGGATTATACAAAACGTAAGAAAAAATTGGACATGGAATCAATTAATCACCTACAAGTTCACGCAACATCTTTGGGTGGAGTGTTAATGACACATTTAGAACAATAATTTTGTTTTTATAAAAAAATAGTATACCTTTGTGGTATGAATATATTTTTTTTAGATTTTGACACAAAAAAATGTGCGGAATATCATTGTGATAAACACGTAGTTAAAATGATCCTTGAGACGGCACAACTATTGTGTAGTACCCATTGGGTTATAGGATCAGAAGCCCCTTATAAATTATCACATAAAAATCATCCATGTTCAATATGGGTTCGTGAGAATTTATCTAACTATCTATACCTTTGTGATCTTGGATTAGAGTTATGTAAAGAATATACATATCGTTATGGAAAGAGACATAAGTCTCAGGATGTAATAGAGTGGTGTTTAACGAACAAACCAAATATTTCCGACACAGAGTTCACAGAACCACCCAAAGCTATGCCAGACGAATATAAAGTTAGTAATGTCATAGAATCTTATCGAAATTACTATATTGGAGCAAAAAAAGATTTTGCAAAATGGAAAAATAGAGATGTTCCTGAATGGTTTTTAAATAAGAGTATATTTATGTAAATATGAACTTAATTTATCCGTTATCAATAAAAGGTAGAAAAACATCTGGATTTGGTCCTAGATGGGGAAAAAATCATAATGGTATTGACATTGGTGTCCCTGATGGGACAGGTGTTAATTCTGTTGCAGATGGTGAAGTAGTCAGGGCAGATATGCGAGACTATAAAGGTTACGGTAATTTTATAATTGTTAAACATGACTTAGATGGTGAAACTTTTTATTCCGCATATGCCCATTTAACTAAAATGTTGGTAAGTGTTGGTGATAAAGTTAAACAAGGAGATCAAATTGCATTATCTGGTGGTGGACAAGGTTTATCAAAAGGTTCCGGTAAGTCAACTGGACCACATTTACATTTTGAAATTAGAAAAAGTCAAAATGGTAATTGGGTTAATCCAGAATCATATATTAGTGGTAAAGAAATTGTAAAAGGAAGTTTAAATAAAACTCAAGATGATAATGAAGTACCTGATAATGAAGTACCCGATAAAAGTACAATAAGTAATTTGGTTGTCACATACAACAATTTGACAGGTAAATCAAAAGACATTGCCGATACCGTTGTATCTCAATTAAAAAAAATAGGGATTACTAACCCATACACCATTATAGTAATATGTTCAATATTAATAAAAAAATATGGAACTATAACCGAAAGTTTTATATTAGGTAAGAATAAAATTAAAATTCCAAGAGATGGTGCCCACAAGGGACAATCAGGTTGGCAGAGTAACAATGCTTGGGATATTGCAGTCCCAATTGGAACTCCGGTATACGCAGTTAATTCAGGTACTGTCGTTACTTTTACAAATCATGGTCCAAATATTATAAGGAAAAATGGTAAAAAAATATTTGGGACTGGATTTACAGTTAAAACTGATAATAAATTACCAAGTGTTTTTTATACTCATTTAAAAGATACCACAATTTCAAAAGGATCTAAAATTTCTTGCGGACAATTGTTAGGATATGTGATGGATTTTCCTGGTAGTTCATATGATCACCTACATATTGGAGTTGAAAAGGGTAATATTAGACAATTTATTACTGATGATGGAACATTAAAATGTAAATCAAACTATTCAAAAAATGACGAGGATGAAACCCCGACAAAATCTGAAGGTAATACATTACCACCACAGATTCAAAAGTTAATGGATAAATTAAAAACAGTTTATGGGATTAACATTACTCAAAAACATATTGATGCTGAATTTAAACAAGAAGGAAATATTAGACCAGATAATGGTGGTGTTGATTCGCAAGCAAAGAAAAAAATTGATGAATTAATAAAGGACTGTAAATTGGCAAACCCCATACAATATCCAGATGACATTGTGTCGGGATATAGAAGTTATAATGACCAAGTAGATAATTTTGGATCCAAAGCCAAAAAAAGAGGTATTGAAAACACACAAGCTTCAAACTGTTTACCTGGATTTAGCCAACATCACACAGGTAAAACTTTTGATATATTTAGTACTGATACTAGTTGGTGGGATAAAAACTCAAAGGTTAAAAAATGGGTTGCCGATAATTGTGAAAATTATGGGTTTGAGGTAACTTATAAATCCAAAGGATCATTGAGAATTGCGGAACCTTGGCACTTATATTATACTGGTGGTGGCACCAAAAATAACAACGATGTTTTATTGTTACTAAAAAAAGATCTAGAACTATTAACCAATAATAAAGAAACTATAAATAATTTTAAAACTTTGGATGAATGTATAAAATATTATTCATCTATAGAATTATCTGACGGATCTACACTATCAAAAGATTCAATTACAGAAGTGGCAAAACAATTTAGGGTTGAGGTTGGAACGAAAAACACTAACGACATAGATATAAAATCATTTTTAAAAACTATTTTAAGTCTCCCTGTACTTGGAGCTGAAATTAGAAAAGAAAGAGGTCTTTCCGAAAATACTCAATTAAATGAGGAAATTTATAGAATAAAAGACTTAATGAAAAAAATTATTTAATTTTCTTGATTTATTAATATATTTATATTATCTTTGTAACATAATTAAAAAAGTTCATTTAATTATTAACCTTTTAAAAACTATATATGAGTGATGAAATACAAATATCGATTAATGATCTTTTTTATTATTATGATAATAATGGTATAAAGTATAGTACACCAAATTCGTCTTTTGCTGAATTAAGAGCGGATTTTTATAAGACTTATAAAGTATACGTAGAAAAACATTAAAAAAAAATATTACAAAATACTTGACATAACAAAATAAATGTCTTATCTTTGTAAAACAAATCAGGAAAAGTCCTGAAAAGTTCTTTGAAAATTTAGATTATCCATTCAGAAGTAAGAAATGAAACTGATAAAGATATTGGGCCGTGTATAGTCCATAAAATAAACTACGAAAGTAGGATAAAGTGAACCCCCAAGTGTAACGGGTTTGCGTCTTAATAGTCTTCGGAATATTGAGGTCGAGTACACAGGCGAGATACCATAAGATCTTTAGTACCGAGGCCAACGGTGTAGGGAAAGTGATTTTATGACGAGGTGATGTGGGTCATCTTGTTGAGGAGGGAACTCCAATAGGAATAACTCGTAGGGATGATGCAAGAATCAATATTTCCAATGTTGTTATTGCGGGTTCCAATATAAAAGGATACTTAAAACCGAAAGGTATGTTAATGTACGGATGGTGCCGTTATTAACCTTAACCGACTTCTACCAAGGGGTTAGTTTCGAAGTAGTCTTGAAATATTGAAATGGGGACATTTTACAGAGTTGTTTGGTATTTTGTTATTCAAAAGATAATGAAGCTTAAGACGGACCACAACTTTGAACAATCCACGACACAAAAACTTTAATGTTAATGAAGTAACATTTATAAACTATAAAGCAAAAGTGTTCGTCACGATATAACGGAAGTTACCCACCTATTCACTGGCTGTCAGTGGAACGTGATAACCGCAAGTTTGACCGTATTTTTATGAAAAATCTCTAAGTCGTCGAAGACCGAATCAGGACGCAATCTTGAGGAGACAGGAGTAGTAAGAGAGTAGTTATATCGTCAAGGAGTGATTGGTCTAACCAATCGGTAATGAGTGTTACAGGACAAAATCCTGTGGATAAGAGTAGAACCAATAATGACTCGAAAGACACTTACGAAAACTGTAATCTCAGGTTTTTATTTTTTTATATTATAATTTAGGTTTTAAATAGGGACGATGTGAATCGATCCCTTTTTTTATGCAATAAAATATAATATTAACACAACACTAATCTATAATTTTAACGCATAAAAAAACCCCACCTGTGGAGATGGGGTAATATGATGTGGAGGTGCGGAGGCTCGAACTCCGGTCCATAATATCCTGTCAGATAAGGACTACACGTTTAGGTCAAGGTTTGTCATACCTTCCGAAATATTTGGTTCCTATTTTGACATCGTAACCAATAACTGTGTCGAGTTCACTTTTATTACGGTAGTACTCTGAACGAGACCGTTTGTTCCTTTTAGGGTAGAAACCACACCTTAAGGACTTCTGTTGCTAGGTTATGTGTCCACCGACCCCCGTTTCCGTAAACCTCTTAGGCTACAGTAACTTCGGATCCTCTTAGTAAACCAAGAGTTTCCATTTTCGATAAAACGTCGCCGATTGTTTTTGTGAATCAGTTTTTAAGGAGATTAATTCAGTCTCCACGTGCCCTTTGTCTTCAGCCAATACCTGTCAAATCCAAAAACACCCCCATATGTCAAATAACTTGTAATATTATAAATACAAAGATAAGACAAAAAATAAAAATTCCAAATATTTAAGATATTTATTTTTACATGGAAAACAAAAAATATAACCCATACGAATCTGGAGATTTAGAAATAATTATTGAAAATAATGATTTAAAGATAGTGAAGGTATTATCTAAAGATGCCGCATTTTATTTTGGTGGGGATTTTTATAGTAATAATTGGGATAATAATTTTAATGAAGGGGACACATATTTCATAATTAGTTCTAATGAAGACACTCCAATTGTATCTTTACATAATCGGGAAAATAATCAAACAAGTGTTATTAGGGTTCATGATGATATTATTCGTTTTGGTGATGTGGATGAATTAAGAAAATTATTTCCAGAATCACTTAAACTTCTAACACCATTAGTTATATTTGGTAGAACATTTGAATTCTTGAAAAGTGTTTATAAGGGATATGATCCTAACTGGAATGAAAATGGTGGAGATAATTTAATTGATGAAATTAAATTTAATGAAAAATTCCCAAATAGTTCAATTGTTACAATTTTATTTGAGAATGATGAAGATTTCTTAGACGTTTTTGATATTGGTGATGAGGATAAATATGAATGGAACATTCATATGTCAAATTATGGGGGTTATGATAACTATTATCAAGACGAACGATATATCGAAGATTGGGAAAGTGGCGACTTTATGAATTATGCTCTTAGTGATGAAAATTCTAACAGTATTTATAATATTGTTAAAACATTTTACCCATCAATATCGAATGACAATAACGAAAAAATATCAGAAGCAATGTCTAACATAAACATTGATTTTGTTAATACCATTGTTTCTGAATATACCACAGAATTTGAAGATTGTGTTTATAATACAATTAAAGACACAATAAGATCTGAATTTGTAAATCCGTTTATGAGATTTGGAATAAAAGAAATAAACTTTGGATATAAATTCCAAACTACGGTTGGAGTGTTATTAACTTGGTATAAACAAACTAAATCCGAAAATGAAGATCTTAAAACTTTATTAACTACGTTAATTGAAAAATTAGATAAAAATAATTATAATAGAGGTGGTTGGGATGAACTAAGATATAATACCGATTGTGATGTTGACTATAATAAATTTCAAAGTTTTGTTGCAAATGAATTAGAAAAAGTATATGAAGGTTTTGATGATGACGAAAGATTTACAAACTATAATGAATTTATTAATATTCAGCAAAAAGTAGATAAAGAATATGGATTTGATAATTGGTTACCAATAAAAACAGATAAAAATAAAATGTTTAAGGTGGATAAAATTGACCCAAAAACAAATAAGATTATTGTTAGTATTAAAAATAATATAAGTGATGATACGGAACAAAAAAGATCTGTAGATTTTGAAGAATTAAAAAGAATTGAAACCCAATACGAATTATTTGAAGAAATTAAAAGAATTGTTGGTATATTGAAATAATTTTTGTACTTTTGTACCATGGAAAGAAATTATGACTTATTAAAACAAGTATTGTCCGTACCAACAAAGACATATAAAGAGGATTTGATGATCCAATTTATTACCAATTGGTTAACCGAGAACAATATTCCGTTTTATGTTGATGAGATGTATAACATCTACGCAACGAAACAAACCGACGAAGATATTGAATACTTCCCGTGTGTGATTGCTCACACCGATACGGTACATACTATTGACACAATTAACGTTGTTGAGGAAATGTTACCTAACGCTCAGGGAGAGATCAAATTATCACTTAAAGCATATAACGATAAAGGACACCCAACTGGTATTGGTGGTGACGATAAATGTGGTGTGTTTGGTTGTTTGGAATTATTAAAAGAATTACCAAATTTAAAATCAGCATTTTTTGTGTCTGAAGAAACTGGTTGTCACGGATCAAAAAACGCGGATCCGGAGTTCTTTAAAAATGTTGGATATGGGATTCAATTTGATGCACCTGAGAACAATATGATTTCTGAATATCTTATGAGTAAAAATATGTTTGATCGTGATAGTGAATTCTTTAGAGTTGGTGGGGGTTTAATTACCGAACATTTCCCATCAGACACGAAATACCACAAACACCCTTATACGGACATTTATATGGTCAATACATTATTTAATATTCCTTGTTTTAATATATCAATTGGTTATTATCGTTATCACACACCAAATGAATATGTTGTTGTTGACGATACTTACAATGGGATCAAAGTTGGTAAGTTAATGATTGAGGAACTTGGTTACACTAAACATTAAATATTTTTAATTTTACTACTGTGGTTGATCCTCTTTCTTTTTTCTACCTCTTTTTTTTGGTTCAGGAATAGAATGGTCCTCAATTAAAATATTTTCATCGTCTTTTACTAATAACATATAGTCTTTATTTTCAACAACTTCATTTAAAAGTATTTTTTCGGATATTAAATCTTCTATTTTATCTTGAATTGCTCTTTTTAATGGACGAGCTCCAAACAATTCGTCAAACCCCACTTTTGAAATTAAATCAATAACTTCCAATTTGTAACTAAACTTATATTTCATTTTAAGTAATCTTTTTAATAAAATATCAAGTTCCAATTTAACAATTTTATCTATATCTTCTTTTTTTAATGAGTTAAAGATAATAACATCGTCAATACGATTAAGAAATTCAGGAGCAAAAAACTTCCCCAATTCTTTTTTAAGTACATCTCTTTTATGTTCTTCTTTAACAACATCACTATTAGTTTTAAATCCAACACCAGTTCCAAAATCATGTAATTTTTTAACTCCAATGTTAGATGTCATAATAATTAAACAATTCTTGAAATTGATCTTTCTACCTAATCCATCAGTTAAATGTCCGTCATCTAACATTTGTAATAATGTTGAAAAAATATCTTTATTTGCCTTTTCAATCTCATCAAATAAAATTACAGAATACGGTTTATTTTTTACTTGTTCAGTAAGTTGTCCACCTTCTTCATGTCCCACATATCCTGGAGGAGATCCAATTAATCTTGATATCGTATGTCTCTCTTGATATTCCGACATATCAACACGTATTAAATTATCTTCATTTCCAAATATTTGTTTTGCTAATTGTTTTGCTAAAAATGTTTTACCAACACCTGTTGATCCTAAAAAAATAAATGACCCTATTGGTCGATTAGGATCTTTAATTCCGACACGATTTCGTCGAATAGATTTTGATATTTTCATAACAGCTTCTTCTTGACCGATTACTGTAAAGTTTAGAGAAGACTCTAAATTAACCAAAGTATTTTTTTCATCCAAGTTTAGTTTTGATACGGGTATTTTTGTCATATTAGAAACAACCTCATAAATCAATTCTTCTGAAACTATTCTTTTACTTGTTTTAAGATAATCCTCAAATTTTCTTTTTTCTTTTTCAAGATTAGAAACAATAGTACGTTCTTTATCTCTTAATTCTGCGGCTTGTTCATAATTTTGTCGTTTAATTACATCAAGTTTTTCTTTTTTAATTGATTGGGCGGCCAATTTAAGTTTTTCAATAACTTCAGGTAATTTAATATCGATCTGCATTCTTGCTCCAACCTCATCTAAAATGTCAAATGCTTTGTCGGGAAATTCTCTATCCGTAATGTATCTATCAGCTAGTTCAACACAAATCCAAAGAGATTCGTCACTATAGTTTACCTTATGATGTTCTTCATATTTAGATTTACTTTGTTTAAGAATTTCAAAAGTTTCTTCTTTAGTTGATGGATCTACAATTACTTTTTGGAATCGTCTTTCTAACGCCCCATCTTTTTCAAAATGTTTTCGGTATTCGTCTAATGTTGTTGCTCCAACACATTGAATTTCCCCTCTAGATAATGCGGGTTTAAAAATATTGGAAGCATCTAAAGATCCAGAACTGTTTCCCGCTCCCACCATTGTGTGAATTTCGTCAATAAAAACAACAATGTTTGGATTAGACTGTAATTCTTCAATTATAATTTTCATTCGTTCCTCAAATTGACCACGATATTTTGTTCCAGCAACAACCGAATTCATATCTAAAGATACAATTCTTTTATCTGACAAGTTTTTAGGACATTCACCATTAAAAATCATCATTGCTAAACCCTCAACAATTGCCGTTTTTCCGGCTCCTGGCTCACCAATTATTATTGGGTTATTTTTTTTTCTTCGAGATAAAACTTGAGCAATTCTTAAAATTTCTTTTTCTCGACCAATTACAGGGTCTAATTTCCCTTCCTCTGCCATTTTTATTAAATCTCTACTAAAGTTGTCTAAAACGGGAGTTCCTCCACTACTGTCTGGTTTCTTTTTTCCTTTTTCGTTTTCGTCTTGAAATTCAATCATAATATTTGTTTTTTTATAAATGTAATAATTTTTTATTAAAAAGTATATAAGGTGTATTTTTATTTTTTTATAAATATATTTAAAATAAAAGATTATGGGAGTTATTAAAGAAGAAATTAAGGGAACAAAAATTTTAAATGAAATTGAATCAAGTAATTTAATTAAAACGGAATACGATACTGAAACAAAAAAACTTGTTGCTGAGTTTAAAAATGGAATGATTTATGAATATGAGGATGTTCCTCATCAAATCTATACCCAATTTAGATCCGCAAAATCACAAGGTAGTTTTTTTAATTCACAAATATCCAAAGTTTTTAAATATATAAAAATATCTTAATTTAAAAACCATTATATTTATAAGTAATGGATAATAATGAAATACTAAAAAGTTTTGTACCAAAAAAAGAATTAAATCCAAAAATTTGGGATTTAAATGGTGGTACTCCTGCTATGAAATCTGAAGTTAGAGAAAGATTATTAGAGATTGCACATGAGTTTATTGACTTTTTAGATATTGATATTGTAATAACAGACATTATATTAACGGGATCATTATCTAATTATAACTGGTCAAAATTTTCTGATTTTGATTTACACATAGTTGCTAATTTTTCACAATACCCACCAAATCAAATTGAATTGTATGAAAAGTTATTTAACTTGAAGAAAATTATTTTTAATAAGAATCACGATATAACAATATTTGGTTATGAGGTAGAACTTTATGTTCAAAATGAGGTTGAAACTCATTTTAGTAGTGGAGTATATTCTATACTTTTTGACGAGTGGTCAAATGAACCAGAAAAAGAAGACATTAACATAGATAAAAATCTATTAAAAGAAAAATCTAAACAATGGATGAACATAATAGACGGTGTTATAGAAAACATTGAGGATGAGGATATGGACACCGCAAAAGAACTTGTCGATAAGTATAAGAAAAAACTTAAAAAATATAGGACTTGTGGATTAGAAAAAGATGGGGAATATTCAACAGAGAATTTAGTGTTTAAAATTTTAAGACGGAACGGATATATTGAAAAATTACATAATTTATCTACAACTATATTGGATAAAAAGTTATCCATGAAACAATAATTTTATAAAACAACAAATAAACATAAGTATTAATATATTTATAAGAAAAATAATATTTTTAAAAAAACAAAAAAATGGGAAACTTAAGACCGATTGGTAGTGAAAAATTAGAGGGAATGGATAAAATTAAAAGAATTATTGAAATTTCTCGTTACAAAGAGAATGTTCCAAATTCTATTAATGAATCTAAATCTACAGAATACTCTATCAATTTAGCAGATGGACATAAATACCAAATTGTGAAAGAAAAATCGGGTTATATTATAAAGAAATCAATTAATGAATCTGAAAACGAATATATTGCACCTATGAAAAATAGACAATATTACGCATCATATTCTCAAGCATTCAAAAGAATGAATTTAATTGCTAAAGAATTAAATACTTTATTTGAAAATGAGAACGGGACTTCATTATTTAATGAAGACAAAAAATACATCTTAAAAAGAAGACCTACAAACGAAGAGTCGTATGGTACAGATGATATTGAACTTGACGAACAAACTCCGGCACCTGTTGCGGCACCTGTTGCGGCACCTGTTGCAGCACCTGTTGCGGCACCTGTTGCGGCACCTACAGCAGAACCTGTGGCAACTGACGATTCACTATCTTCTGATGAAGATGTTGATTTTGACGGAATGGGATCAGATGAAGAAGAGGATGATGACGAACCAGTTACAATGAAAATTATTCAAAAACTTACAGGTAAATTAGCACAAAAAATTAGAGCTTATAATAGTAATGAAGAAGAAGAAATGAGTGGAGATGACGTTAAATATGTTATAAATTCTGTTTTATCTTCATTAGATTTAACAACTTTAAATGATGACGATGTAGAAGAAATAATTGACCGATTAGAAGGTGTTGAAGAAGATGATCTTAATGACAATCCTGAAATGGGTGATGAAGAAGGAATGGGTGATCAAGAAGGAATGGGTGATCAAGAATTACCTCCACCATCAGAAGGAGGGGAAATGAAAGAGATTATGAGTTTAGAAGACGCTCTTAATGAAAAAATTCCGTCAGCATTTAGTAGAAACATGAGACAAGAATTAACAATGGGAGACAGTATGTTTGATCTAAATGATTATGAAGAAGAAGAAGATGAATATCCAAGACACGGATCAAAAATGAAACATAAATCATATCCAACTTTATCTCACGGAACATTTGGAGAATCAAAAATTGATAGAATTATTTCAAAATATTTTAATACTGATGTTAAAGAAAAAACAATACAAGAAGAAAATCAAAGAAAATTAAAAAAAGAAATGAGTGATTTTAATAAATCCGAGATTGTTAGATTATCAGAATCAATAAGACAAGAAAGATCATCATTAAAATTTATGGAAAATAACCCAAAATCTTCTTTGGTTGGTGTTACTAATAAAGGAAATTTAATTTTTAATAACGGTAATGGTATTCCTGATACTAAGATTACACGAAATGGATCAATTTCATGAATAAATTAATTTACATAAATGGAATGGGACCTAACTATAAAGGGGATAACATTTATGAATTTATTTTTTCTGATACATTAGAAGTGTGGGGAGACAATTGGGAATTAAAACCCGCAAATGGATATCCAACACCACCAGATGTTGAACATATTAAAAAAGTTGGTGTGTTAACAAATGGTGAGGTTAGTTTAGAGTTAATTCAAGATTCTGATTTATTTTCAATGTTAGATTCTATGGATGGTGTTATATCTTTAGGTTGGGAAAAAGAAAATAATGATATTGATTTTTCCATTATAAAAAGACTTGTCTTTAAATTTGGAGAAACGGAACAAGTTGTTAAAGATAAACTATACGAGCGAGACATTGTTCTTGAATTTGAAAAAAAAGTAGTATATGAGAACTAAAAAAGACATACAATTTTTATTAGAAAACGGTTTATCATCGTCTTTTCTTTCAAAATTAAATGATTCACAAACAAAATCTTTAGTGGAAAGATTTAATAAAAAAGAAACTAATGAAATAACTATGGTTTCTAGTGCTGATTCAGCAACTCAATCAAAATTACAATCAGAGAAAAAACCATATGAAGTATATGAAAAAACTGAAATGGATGAGGACTCAACATTTAATATTGTAAAAGATCCTGACGCAACTGAAGATGGTATGCCGACTACGGAAAGTGAATTAAAAGAAAAGTTTGAATCTCAATCTCAACAAAATTTCTTTTGGGCAAAATGTAACACAAGTAAAGGTGTTAAAAAGAATAAATGGTGTGAATTGGCAAGAGAGTTTTCTGATTCAACATCAAAAAAACAATACAAGACAATGCCCAAAAAGAAAAATCCTGAAAAAATGGATGAGGCTTATGAAAAATTTTTAGAAGACAAAATAGTGGGAATGATTGAAAGACGTATTGAACCAAAAATGACTAAAGGAGATATTCTAAAAACAATTTCAGAAAAAATGGAAAAAAATAATTCCATGATGTTGCGAAACCCAAAAAAAATGAGTATGTTTTCACATGAATCTGGTATTGAAGGTAAAAGAATGAAAAGACCAAATCAAATGATGCCAATTATGGGTTCAATGGAAGAAAACGACACAAAAGAAAAAGAAAGAACAAAAGAGAAGGATGCTCCGACTAAACCAGGAACACCCCCAAAAAGAAGAGGTAACCCCTTTAAAGACCCTAACCCTGGAGTTAAAGAAGCTCCAAGAGGAGAGAAAAAAAATAAAGAAAAAATGAAACAAGATTTTATTGGGTTAATTAAACAAGTATTTCAATAACAATGGATAATAAATATTTAGAAAGATTAATACAAAGATTAATTAAAGAAGCTCCTGTAGATTACGGAGATTATCCAGAAAGAATGGACCCAAGGGTTCAATCCTCAATTGAGGATCCTGAAGGATTATACGCTAAAAATAGATCTTTTAGACAGGGAGTTTCCGATGTTGAGAGAATTGCAGGAAAAAGATTTAAAGAGATTGTTGATTCCGTAAAACGTTATTATGGTACGGAAGAAAATATTACCGATCCATCAGTAAAAAGAGCAATACAAATGGAACAAATGGCAGCAGTAAGAGAGGTAATGAGTCTTGAAACTAGTCAAAATAGAGAAGCTTTGAGAGACCTTGCAGTTGAGATATCAGCAAAAGAAAGAGGTCATATGTCACCAAATATTACAATGAGTCAATCGTTAAAACAAAAAACAATAATTAAAAAACCTGGTCAAAACGGGGGTGTTATTTATGAGTTTCCTTATTTTAACATGTTAACTTTTTTGGGTGAACAACCTATTGATCCCGGATCGTTTCAAATGAAACCAAAAGAAAGTAAAAAATTGGACTTACCAGCAAATTTCTCATTTGATGTAGATGAGTTAACTCCAGATGAAATACGACAACTTGAAATTGAAAAACGTAATGTAATTAACGCACTAATCCAAGGATCCGGTAAAAGAGGTCAATTTGCTTATCAACTATATAAAGATAGATTAGATGAAATTAATCCAAGATTATACTCATTGTATAATAAAATTATGTCAGCAAATGATTTAATGTATTTTACTGATCAACAGTTAATCGATAGTTTGGGTGGTAATGCCGCTGGAGCTTCAGGTAAATTAGATGGTGGTGACGATGATGATGATGATGACGAAGAATTTGATGATAGTGATGGTGAAAATGATGTTGACACATATTATGGTAATGGTCAAATATTCCCAATTTTATTACATGAATTGGACAAATCATTTAAAATGGTTCCGTCAAGAGAACAATGGAGAGGAATGGACCCATCAATGGCTCAGGATATTATGGGACAAACAGATAACATGTTAAATGAACCAGCACAATTTAGAGTTGGTGGTGAGTTAGTTAGAAAATTAAGAACATTACTACCTTATGAATTAATGGATGCCGACGGTAGAAAATATGAACCTTATTTTGAAAAAATTCTTTACAGTATTCCTGCAGAAGAATTTTTAAAAAATGTAATTGCAAATGTTGTTTCTGACAATGAAAATGATAATAATAAGGCAAAACGTAAATTTGAAGAAATTTTGAAAGATGCTAAAAGTCAGTACGATAAATTTAATAACGAAAATGATGATGAAGATGAACCTGGATATGATGAAGATGATGATGACATTCTTAAACAATTAGGTCTTTAATAATTTATTAAAATAACTAAAAACCCCCTTTTATGAAAATAACTGGGGGTTTTGATATTTATCAATAAAAACTTTTATGGGTTTATCTAAAGAACAAGTAATGTTAGAGTATGTTAAATGTATGACAGACACAACTTACGCATTAAAAACTTACTTACAAACATATGATAATACGGTTTCACAATACGTACCGTTAGAGTTATTTCCCGATCAAATATCATTATTAGAAGATTATGAAAATTATAATGAAAACATTGCTCTAAAATATCGACAAGCCGGAGTAACAACTGTAACCGCCGCTTGGGCATCAAAAAAATTGGCATTCGCAAAAAAAAATAAACCTGAAAAAATTCTTATTATTGCTAATAAACTTGACACATCTCAAGAAATGGCAAATAAAATTAGATCTTTTGTTAGTCAATGGCCTTCTTGGGTTGGTATTGGATTTGCGGTAGAAAAAAACGCACAAAAACATTATAAATTAAGTAATGGGTCTGAAGTGAAGGCGGTTGCAACATCAAAAGATGCTTTACGTGGATTTACCCCCACAATACTTGTATTTGATGAGGCAGCATTTATTGAAGCTGATAGTGATTTTTGGGCGGCTTGTATGGCATCCCTATCCACAGGGGGTAAGGTAATTGTGGTTTCAACACCAAATGGTTATGACCAAATTTATTATGAAATATATGATCAAGCGTTAAGAAATATCAATGATTTTAAAATTTCTGAAATGTATTGGTTTAGAGATCCAAGATATACCAAAGATTTATATTTAGTTAAAACAGAGAATATTATTCATTATTTGTTAAATAAAGAAGAGTATACTGATGATAATATTATTAGTTGGGATGGGATCCCATTTGTAGAAAGAGATTACGTTAAACTAAAATCAATTATGGATACAGGTTATAAACCTTGTTCTTCTTGGTTTGAGGGTATGGTAAAAAAACTTAAATACGATAAGAGAAAAGTATCCCAAGAGTTGGAATGTAATTTTTTAGGATCTGGAGATAATGTATTTGATTCTAATATGTTACAAACAATTCGTGAAAATATGTTAAAGGAACCCCAAAATAAAATGATGGGAAATTCATTATGGATTTGGAAAGAGGCGGAAGTTGGTCACAAATATATTATGGGAGTCGATGTCTCTCGTGGTGATAGTGAGGATTTTAGTACAATTCAAATTGTTGATTTTGACACAAGAGAACAGGTGTTAGAATATATTGGAAAAATTCCACCAGATACGTTGGCTGAGGTTGCCTTTAAATGGGCGAATATGTATTCAGCATTTGTTGTAGTTGATATTACCGGTGGTATGGGTATTACAACCGTACGTAAATTACAAGAATTTGATTATAAAAATCTTTATGTTGATGGTGTTGATCAAAATAATATGTGGAGGTCGGCATCAAGAACGGTAGATAAAATACCAGGAATTAACTTTAATTCTAAACGAGTACAGATCATTGCAGCATTTGAGGAGGGTTTAAGACACGGATTTAGAATGTATAGTTCTAGACTATATAACGAAATGAATACTTTTGTTTATATAAACGGTAGACCTGATCACCAAAAAGGACATCACGATGATTTAATTATGTCTATTGCCATGGCATTATACGTGGGGGAGTCATCATTTTCAAGTTTAGAAAAAGTAACAGAACATACAAAATCAATGATTGAGTCTTGGACCATAAGTAATAATGAATCTGTTAAGGATATAATTAATTTTAACCCAACAATGCCAAATATAGGACATGACTCAAGAAGAAATAATAGTGGACCAAGTAGAAGTGATTACGAAAAATACGGTTGGTTATTTGGGGGTAGATAATATTTATTAATAAAATATAATGGGATTAAGTGTAAGGAGAAGATCGGGAAAAATAATGGGTGGATCAAGTTTAATTGTACCTGGTCAAGATATATTGACCGCCAAGATTTTTGATATAGACTTTTCGAATAAAAGAGGGTCATTACCAGATCAACATAGAGAGTCTCCAAGTACATCGGTAACACCAACACCAACTAATACTGTAACGCCAACAAATACTCCAATACCCACAAATATGCCAACTAATACACCCACAAATACCTCAACACCAAGTGTAACTCCAACAAATACTCAAACACCAAGTGTAACTCCAACAAATACTCAAACACCAACAAATACTCAAACTCCAACAAATACTCAAACTCCAACTAACACTCAAACTCCAACTAACACTCAAACTCCAACAAATACTTCAACACCAACAAATACTCAAACTCCAAGAAATACTTCAACACCAACAAATACTCAAACTCCAACTGAAAGTCCAACCAATACTCCAACACCAACTATAACACCAACACCAACACCAACTGAAACACCCGCTAATTGTGTTGAAGGGACTATACCAAAGGCTACCGAATTCTCATATAGAGATTGTTGTTACCCTTACTTACAAATAACTGGAACATCTGGACCTAGTACTACTGGATATACTGTATGTTATAATCCTACTTATAATACTATAAATGTTACACCAGTTTCACCTCAAGTAATATGTGATACATCAGTATTAACTACTTGTTGTCAAATCCAATTGGGTTACGGTGTTTTTGGTAATGATGCATGTAATGCTCCACAATCAACATACTATATAAGTGCCCCTTGTCTTGTAAATACTTGTAGACTTGACGTTGCGTTTGCAGTCTATACAGATGACTCTTGCACTACACTAGCAGTTGACGGATATTATTCAGATGGTATTAGTTATGGTTTACAAAGTGGTGGAATTTTTACTTCTCAAGGTTCATGTTAAAAATATGTCCCCAATCATTGTTGGTGAAGATAAGTATTTAAAATTTGTAACTCAAATACGGTTTAATAAGTAAAAAGACAAACTATTTAGATATTTATCATTATACTTAATTTTTTAATATGGAAAACAACAATCAAAATCTTACAATATGGCAAAGGTTATCAAAAACATTTGGACCAAATTCACTTTTAGGTCAAGATTTGCCAACATATTCTTTAGATAAGAAAGAATTACTAAAAACAACTGATAAACAGGAATACGAAAAAGAAAAACTACAGGCACAACAATCTATGTATTTGTCGGGTCAATGGGCAAAAATAGAAAATAATTTATATACTCAAGCGATTTATTATGAACCAACAAGACTGGCATCATTTTATGATTATGAATCAATGGAATTTACTCCTGAGATATCCACCGCTTTAGATATATATGCTGAAGAGTCGACCACACCTAATCAAGACGGTTATATACTACAAATATATTCTGAATCAAAAAGAGTAAAAGGCATATTAACAGATTTATTTAATAATGTGTTAGATGTTAACACTAATTTACAAATGTGGACAAGAAATACCTGTAAATATGGTGACAATTTTGTATATCTAAAATTAGACTCAGAAAAAGGTGTTGTTGGATGTATGCAATTACCAAACATTGAAATAGAACGTTTGGAAAGGGGTATGGCAGCAAAATCAATTAATGCGGAAGTAGACCCAAAAGATAAAGGATTAAGATTCCATTGGAAAGTAAAAGATATGGAATTTAATAGTTGGGAGGTTGCCCATTTTAGGTTACTAGGAGATGACAGAAAATTACCTTATGGTACATCAATGTTAGAAAAAGCAAGAAGAATATGGAAACAACTATTGTTATCTGAAGACGCAATGTTAATCTATAGAACTTCAAGAGCACCTGAAAGAAGGGTGTTTAAAGTGTTTGTTGGTAATATGGACGATAAAGACGTTGAAGCTTACGTACAACGTGTTGCGAATAAGTTTAAACGTGACCAAATTGTTGATAACAAAACGGGTAACGTGGATTTAAGATTTAATCAAATGGCGGTAGATCAGGATTACTTTGTTCCTGTTCGTGATGTGACTCAAACAATGCCAATTGAAACTTTACCTGGAGCAACAAATTTATCTGAAATTGCGGATATTGAATATATTCAAAAAAAGTTGGTTACCGCCTTACGGGTTCCAAAAGCTTATTTAGGATTTGAGGAGGTTGTTGGTGACGGTAAAAATTTATCCTTACAAGATATAAGATTTGCAAGAACAATTAACAAAATTCAAAAAGCAATGATTTCAGAAATGAATAAAATTGCAATTGTACATTTATTTATTTTAGGATTTGAAGATGAATTACAAAACTTTACATTAGGATTAACAAACCCGTCAAAACAAGCAGATTTATTAATGATTGATGTTTGGAAAGAAAAAGTTTTGTTGTATAAAGATTTGGTAACTGAAATACCAAATACATTATCACCAACCTCAGCAACTTGGGCTAAGAAACACATTTTTGGATTCTCTGATGAAGATATTAAATTAGATACTCAACAACAAAGATTAGAAAGAGCTGTTGCAGCAGAATTGGTAAATACCGCAACAGTTATTACACATACCGGTATGTTTGATATTGTAGATAGACTATATAAAACTAAATCGGGATCTACCGAAAACCCTCCATCAGATGCTCCTACTCCTCCTCCAAGTGGTGGTGGTGGTGGTTCGTTACCTGATTTTGGTGGTGGGGCAGAACCTTCTGAACCAGCTCCACCCGCAGAAGAAACATTACCTGAAAATAAAAAAAATGATAATTTAAGTATTCTATTAGAGAATGATGATATTTATGGTGATAAGTACATTGACTTATCTAAAGGTAAAAATTCTTTAGGTTCAATGGAAAATGAATTGAGCAAATTACTAAGAGATTGATATTTATAATAAAAAAATTATGAGATTCGGAAAATTAAAATCAAAAATAGAAAATAAGTTAGTTGAGTCGTATAAAAACAACACAACTAAGACTGAAATATTAAAATTTAATTCAGTTGTTTTAAAAAATAAAAACATATCCAAACTTTTTTATCTTTATGATGAATTAAATTCAAACAAGGGATTGAGTGAATCAATTGCTAACGAATTTATTAATAAGAGTATAAGTATTTATGAAAACACAATAAATAAAATATCAAATAAGGACATTAAACCCATAACAGATTGGGTTTATGGATCTGATTATAATAATGAATATGATGTAATTGATGATTTATTTTCAAATGGTATAACTAAATTAGAAGAAAAAATTACAAGTAAAAAAATAATTTTAGAAAATATAACAAAAATACCAAAGGATAAAAAAGAACCTATTAATATACCATTAAATACCATGGTAAACATTGCAAATAAAACAATTAAAGATTATATTACTAATCTTAGTGAATCTGACCAAAAAAAATTAAAAACACTTTTATCTTCCGATACAAATAAATTAAAAGAAAACTATGATTCATTAAAAGATAAAATAATTTCTAAGTTAGAAAAACTTCAAGAAGATGATAATGATGAAGAAGTTATAAAAAGAATCGATGAAACAATTGAAAAAATTAGTACCGAATCATTTGATACCTTAAACTATATTAAACTACAACAATTAAATGAAAATCTTTAATCGTTATCTTTTAACTTTTGACGATAAGTGGCTTTATTTAACACTTCCCTATTTTTCACAGATTTTTTAGTAAATTCTTTTCTTTTATTTAAATTAGAATTTTGTCTTGTTTTAATTATCTTACTCTTTAATTCTTTAAGAGCCCTTTCAATCCCCCCATTTTTTTTAACATGTACTATTAACATATATTAATTTTATATTTTATTTTATATTTGATATATATCAGATAAATGCTTATTATTATTATAAAATAAACATTGTTTTTATGAAAAATACAAATGAAAAAAGGAAAAACCGCAAAAATGAGTGGATTCAAAAACTCAAAAATTACTTATGGAACAGTAGATTCCAAAAACTTTAAATCACTTTACTTAAATTTACAGACTTGGGTCGAACCAAAATATGATGTTGAAAATTGGGCAAGAGTGGTTTTAAATATGAACAGGTCTATAAAGCATTCAATATATAATCACATAGATAAAAATTTTTTTGATGATAAGTTTATTGTTGATACGGATCTTAGAACAAGTGGACTATCAATAAAAAAGAAATCATTTATGAATGTAGAAATAAATATTTATTTAATTAATGAAATGGATTTTAAAGGTTTATTACTTAAACGTAAATTAAAAGAAATTATAAAAGGAATATATAATGATATCTTATATAATAATGAATACTTTAAATTTTATTTAACAAAAACAGGCAATGTTAAACCTATTAAAGTAAAAACCGAAAAAGTTTAGTATTTATAATAAAAAAATATTATGAACGGTTATAAAATTTTAGGTCCACAAGAATCTAATAAAAAAGGAATTCTTATTGAATATGACGCTGGTTATATTAATCCAAATGAGAGTCGTAATTTAAGTACATTAAATGAGTCAAGAAATATGCTTGACCATTCTAAACCATTTGAATTCTATGCCGTATTACAAAAATACGATACACCAAATAGAAATGGTAGAATATATCCTGAAAAAATATTAAAAAGAGAATCTGAAAATTATAAGAAGATGATAGAGAAAGGAACTTCTTTATCTGAACTTAATCACCCTGAGTCATCTTTAATTGATTTAGATAGAGTTTCTCACCTAATTACTGAAGTATGGTGGGAGGGTCCTGTATTGTTGGGGAAATTAAAATTACTTACAAGTCCTGGATTTCATGAAAGAGGAATCGTATCAACAAAGGGAGATCTGGCAGCAAACTATTTACGACAAGGTGTTACTTTAGGTATTTCTTCTCGTGGTGTAGGATCACTTAAAAAAGTGGGTGACCAAAATGAGGTTCAAGATGATTTTGAATTAATTTGTTTTGATTTAGTTTCGTCTCCATCAACACCTGGAGCGTATCTATTCTTAGATAAAAATGAGAGAATGAATTATGAAGAAAACTTAGATGAAGAAAAAAAAATGTCCGTTGAAAGAAATATTGGGGATTCTGGTAACAAATCGCTTGACTTAATGAAAAGATTATCCGATTATTTAAAAAAATAATAAATAATTAAACTATGGAACAAGGAGAAAAGTATTTTGTGGCGAAGATCACATCAGATTTGTTAGATAACGAATCAGGAAAAGTTAAAAAAGTTAGAGAAGAAAAATTAGTATTGGGTTACTCCCCTACTGATGTCGAATCTAAAGTAACAAAAGTTTATGAACATTACACAATGGATTGGAGAATCACATCCATAACTGAAAGTAAAATTGATGAAGTAATTAAATAAATTTTAAACTAATTAATTTTTTAAATTGGAGGTATTTTTAAATATCTCCATTTTTTTTGCAATAAAATTAATAAAAATCGAATTTTTTTGAAAACCACACTATTTATATTGTAAAATAACCAAACTATAATGAACAAACAAAAATCATTAGTTGAAGATACTTTCTTACAAATGCGAAATTTGGAAGAAGTTATTAACGAAAATGCAAAAGGAATACTTGCTTCTACAATGAAGGAAGAAATCAGATCATTAGTAAAAGAATCTCTTAACGAACAAGAAGACGAAGATGAGATTGAAGTAGATGCCGAATTTGATGATACTGACGTATCTGATGATGACGTTGATAATTTGGATGTAGATATGGGAGATGAACTTGACCTAGATGCAGACGATGAAACAATTGACCTAACAGACGCATCGACCGAAGACGTTTTAAAAGTGTTTAGAGCTATGGGTCCTGAAGATGGGGTAATTGTAAAAAAAGAAGAAGGAATGATACATTTATCTGATGAAAATAACGACGTTGAGTATGTTATACAACTAAGTGAATCTGAGCAAGATGATGATAAATTCTATCTTGATGAAGAAGACGAAGACGAAGACGAAGACAAAGATACTAAAACTATCTATGAAGTTGAACTAGATGATACTGATGATGAAGATTCGTATGAAAGTCATTTAAAAGGAAAATTTAATCCTGAAATGATGGAACGTTTTAATATGGGTAATAACTTTGATGAAGAAGAAGAAGAGGAAGATGATGAAATATTTGATCCTGAAATGATGGAACGTTTTAATATGGAAATCGATCCTGAAGATGAAGATGATGAAGATCTATTTGGTGATGATGATGATGATGATGATGATGATGACGAATTTGTTGTTGAATCTAAATCTAAATTTAAATCAAAAGGTATTGGAATGGGTAATTCATCAAAATTTAAATATGATAAAAAACCAAACCAAGGTGACGGGTTCAAAACAAAAATGAAACAAGGAACCAGAGGTGTTGGTATGGGTAAACCAAAATTTGAATATAAGGAAGGTGAAAACATGGAAAAAGGTAAAAACACACCTGTTAAGAAAATTGAAACTAAAGAATCTGCACGTACGTTAGGTAATGGAAGTAGAAATAGTCCGAACAGAAAAAGTTTACCTAAATTAAGAGTTAGAACTCATGAAAGTGTTAGTAATTCCGAATTACAAATTCTTAGAGAAAAAAATGAAGAGTACAGAAACGCATTGAATGTATTTAGAGATAAATTAAATGAAGTTGCGGTGTTTAATTCAAACTTGGCTTATGCCACTCGTTTATTTACTGAACACTCAACAACAAAACAAGAAAAAATTAATATCTTAAAAAGATTTGATACCGTTGAAACACTTAAAGAATCTAAAAATTTGTATAAAGTAGTAAAAGACGAACTTTCAAACGTAGGTAAAGAGAGTCATTTTGTTAATGAGACATTTGAAAGAACCGTTCAAAAAACCCCAACATCGGGATCTGCGGTTAATTTAATTGAATCTAAAACATATGAAAATCCTCAATTCTTAAGAATGAAAGATTTAATGTCAAAAATAAAATAAAAATAAAAATAAAAATAAACTAAAAAAAATAAAAAACCAAAAAAATGGGAGCATTATTAGAATCAGGTCTTGTTGGTAATATCGGGTTAAAACACCTTAAAGTTATCAAAGAAGACACAATTAACAAATGGGATAAATTAGGATTCCTTGAAGGCCTTAGAGGTCACCTAAAAGAAAATGTAGCACAGTTATATGAAAACCAAGCTTCTTTCTTGATTAACGAAGCAACTTCTGAAGGTTCCAATGGAGCATTTGAAACAGTTGTTTTCCCTATCGTAAGAAGAGTTTTCTCTAAATTATTGGCTAACGAAATAGTATCTGTACAAGCAATGAACTTACCAATTGGTAAATTGTTCTTCTTTGTACCTAAAATTCAAGGTTATAGTGGTGGTACGGCAAATGCGTCTGGAACTCACTATCAACCAATCGGAGCACCGAACGGACCTACAGCAGGTGGTACAGGTAACTCAGGACCAGGAGCAGGATACGGATCAAATACAGGAGCATTCGGAAAAAATCTTTATGATTTATTTTATGAAGGTAGTGCAGCAGATTTAGATCCTCCAGGATTATTTGATTACTCTAAAGGTCAATGGTCAGCAGTTACAGCAAGTACATTGATCCAAGCATGGTCAAACGGGGGATTAGTTGACGCAACTGTTAATGGTGGTGTACCAGCAAATGGTGTTCAAATCGCAGCTGGTAACCAAAGAAAATTAATCCTTAAAATGTGTGGTTTCGCTGACACAGGAGCTGGTAAATTAATCGGACCTGATGGAAATGAAATGGACTCTGAGACTTTCTTAGCAAGTCTTAAAATTTATGCTGATTTAACTGCTTTTTCTGCGTCATCTACTCCATGTAATGTTATTAGTTCAGGTGGTGTATCAGTTCCATTGTTGTTCAGAGTTGTTACTCAACAATATGGTAAAGGTATTGTACAATACGGTAACACAACACAAACAACATATCCAGCTGATGGAAATGGTGGTTCATTCAGAAATATCTGTTCTGCAGATGGGTGTATCTACTTAGAAGTTGATTTATCTTGTCCTATATGTGCTACTTGTGATTCAACATCTTTAGATGGTTACACAGGTACTACTATTTATTCAGGAGCATCTGGTACTTCTTTTGTTTCAGTATTTAGACGATATGAACAATTAGAATTTGCAGATCAAATCGGTGAGGTTTCTTTCGACTTAGATTCAGTTACTGTATCTGTTACAGAAAGAAAATTAAGAGCACAATGGTCTCCTGAGTTAGCTCAAGACGTTGCAGCATTCCATAACATCGACGCTGAAGCTGAGTTAACTGCATTGTTATCTGAGCAAGTTGCAGCTGAGATTGACCGTGAAATACTTCGTGATTTAAGAAGTGGAGCGGCTTGGAACCTACGTTGGGATTACAACGGATGGAGAAGAATTTCTCAAACAACATCTTATACTCAAAAAGATTGGAATCAAACTTTGATTACAGCAATTAACCAATTGTCAGCACAAATCCACAAATCAACTTTGAGAGGTGGAGCTAACTGGATTGTTGTTTCTTCTGAGGTTTCTGCAATCTTTGATGATTTAGAATACTTCCACGTATCTAACGCATCTCCTGAGCAAGATCAGTATAACATGGGTATTGAAAGAGTAGGTACTCTTGCAGGACGTTACCAAGTTTATCGTGATCCTTACTTCCCACCAAACCAAGTTTTGATTGGACACAAAGGAACATCATTGTTAGACACAGGTTACATCTACGCACCGTACGTACCTCTACAATTAACACCTACAATGTACAATCCGTTCAACTTTACTCCGATCAAAGGAATAATGACGAGATACGCGAAAAAAATGGTCAACAACAGATTTTACGGAAGAATTACCGTTGATGGTGTTAGAACATTCGATTTAAGAGAATTGAGATAATCAATTAAATACCGAATAAGAGAAAGGAGACAAGTAATTGTCTCCTTTTTTATTTCTCATTAGTTTGTGTAGGTTCTTCAATTTTTGATAACACTCTTATTGATTTTGATATAACTTCAGATTCACCAATTGTAAACGACCCACGTTTATGTGCTGCCTTAACCGCCTCAACTAAATAATATATTGAATGGTCTTTATCCATAGATAAGAGAATAATATCCAAGTGTTGTTCGCTAATCAAATCAATTGTTCCAAATAAATTACCATAATTTATATTTTCTTTTTCCATAATTAAAATATAAGATATTTATATAATATAATCAAATGGATAGACTTAGTAAAATTATTAAAAAAATATTACAAGAAGCAACTTCAGATAGTTCTGGAGGTAGAGGTTCATATGTTGCTCCGTTACAACCGGGTGTACGAAAATTTAAAAATTCTGAAAATGGACCTTTCACAATTCCCGTATCTAATTACGATAACCCTATGTTAGAATTTGATAGTTATGATGGATCTATGGATGAAACAAAAAAACAGATTAAAAAAATAGAATCTAAAGCCAAAAAAATCACTAATTATATTACAAAACACCCAAACTCAACATCAAGCGATGAGGATGGTAATATTATAAATCAAACGCCAGGTAAAAAATTAACAATTGTTCCAATAAAGGAGTGGGTTGAAATAACTGAAGATACGGTATTAGAAGATCTTGCAGTTTGGTTTGGTAAAAAGAAGAAGTCTAAAGGATCTTCTCAACCAAAAGGTCCTTGGGTTAACATTTGTAGTAAAGTTGACGGTAAACATCCTCCATGTGGACGACAAGATACATCTAAAGGATCTTACCCTAAATGTAGGGCGGCTGGAGTTGCAGGTAAAATGAGTGATTCACAAAAAAGATCCGCATGTCAACAAAAAAGAACCGCCGAGAAAAAAGATACTCAAACAGGAAAAGGTCAAAAACCAATAATGACATCATATAAAACAAAAAAAGAATCCGTAGATTCTTTGGTTGATAAAATTTTAATCGAAATTAGAAACTCTTTCTAAGATATTGTGTAGAGAGTTAGTGATTTGTGAATTAACCTCACCCTCATAATTAAGTCTTCTCTTATCCGCTTCAAGATCAAAAATATATGTTAATCTTTCCCAATCTCTATCATGTAGTTTAACATTATAATTATAAACGTGATTAGTGATCTCAACCCTATGATCTGTCATTGTTATGAAAATTTTCATATCGTCATTTTTAAGATAACGTTTATCAGACATTGGGGCTATCATAAATTCCGTATCTTTATGTTGAATTATTTTAAGACATATTTTAAAACACGTCTTTTCATATGATAGGATTTCATTTTGATAAGTTGGTATAATACTTGAAGATCTTTTTGACCAAATGTAAAATTTAAGTTTTAATCTATTAAAAAATCTTTTTATTTTGTTTTTCATATCTATATATTGTTTGTTTGTACAAATATATATAAATTATTTGAATAAAAAAAATATTTTTAACAATAAGCTCCCGAACAATGTGTTTTACCATCAAGACCTTTAATCGAACCTTTACATACTTGAACAGCGTGACCATTAGCATAAGCACTTGGATATACGTCATATGTTGCCTTTGCGGATGCAATACCTCTCGCACAAAGAGGTGTCCCCGTTTTTTTACGACCTTCATACATAACAATGTCATTATTAACATTTGTCGATGATTCCATACCGTCTTTTTTTGATTCATTCATCATGAAATCAAATACTTGATCCATATTGTTTTTAGCTTCAGAAATATGATCTTGAGCCCAATCATGTCCATTATCTAAAATAGATTCAACCATACTACGATCAAAATCTAATAATAAATCACATTGTCTTCTCATTTGTTCTAGATTTGAAAAGAACATATATCTTTGAGATTTTTCTTCGTGAGTCTCTCTAATAACTTTTCTAATAATATAATCTAAATTCATATCTTAAGAATTTAATCCGTTACCCCCAATGAGGGTCATGTTTAATTGTACTACATCACCACCATCTTGGGAACTCCAAGTTGGGTGTTGTGGTTCTACTGACACTACAGTGGAACCTGTGTCACCAGTAGTACATATTTGAACACAAATTGTAGTGTTTGTGTTTGCACTTATTGTTGTTAATCCTTCTTCGCGTCCCATAATTTTTGTTTTTTTTTATTTTTTATTTACTATTTGAAATTTTATTTGTTTCTTATAAGTATTAACTTCTCCGCTTGATAACACTTTAATATCAATAAAATATTCATTAGGTATTTTATCTCTTGTGTCAAACATAAAATAATACTCATTAGGTGTTCTATTAATTTTTGTCCAATCTTGAACTTGAACTTCCGTAGATCCTTCTTTAACATAAATTCTATACGATGCTTTTACTTTAAGTAATAGTTGATTAGTGGTATAAGCCTTTTTAATAATTACCCCCACTTTACGAATATCCGTATTTAAAATCTTTTCATCTTGTTTAATTCCATAGAAATCAAATCCATATATTGATGGGTCTTGAGATAGAGTACCAATCTGTAAAGACTTATATAATGGGTAGATTGTAAATTCATTTGTAATATTAGGTAATGGTAAACCATTAATAAATAAATTACTCCAAACATCAGTAAACGTACAAGGAGTTTTGTAACCAATTAATGGGGGAATAATAACTTCATATACCCCTTTTGATCTACGACAAGTTGTTAGTCCTGTTAAACCTGGTATTGCGGTACAAGATGTGTCCCGTAATTCAACAAATGGATCAAAATCTAAATTTTTAAAATCTCCATCTTCATAAACATATAAATACAGTTTATTAACTTTACCCAAAACAAACATATTTCTATCGTCTTCAATTAGATCATTATAATTTGTTTGTAGATATGGTTCGTAAAATGTCTGAGTATGACGAGTAAAAAATCCAACAGAATAAGTTCCTGTTGTCCCTGATAAACTTTCAACTTGAGGTAGGTATGCAATACCCCAACCAACAGGTGTTGTAATTGATCCGTTTAATATTGAGTTTATTTCATTTGTCATATCAAAATCAATATTTTCATCCCCAAATTCAAAATGTTGGGTGTCTATAACTTGTAATGAATTATAATTAAATGAACCACTATTAGTGTTACTATAAATTCCCGGTTCTTCCCAAGTATCTATTGTTGTAATTGCTGACCAATTAGATGGTCTATCTGAATAATTTTTATCATTAGGAATGGGGGTATTTGCCGATATAAAATCATACCCTACTCCTTCATCCCAAATTTGTGGGGTTGGGGGTATTGTACTATTATTGGGGGGTATTCTAAATAAGAATAAATCAAATGATGTTGCCCGATATCTACCTTGTGATGTTGATGTGTTTAAAAAGTCTTTATCAAAATATGATGTGTTGGTCATATTCAATGTGTGAGTCATTGCTGATGTACACCCTGTTGATACAATACCATTATTAACTTTTTCAATTAATAAACTTAAATCAATATCAAAAATAAATCGACTAAAACCTCTTGGATTAACAATCCCGTCTTCACCATAATATAATTCTGTAACGGGGTTTCTTCCCGTATTTGTTAAATCATTATAAATGATAGTATTATTTCTACTAAAATATGAGTTATTAATTGACATTATACTTTTATTATATAAATATCAATTAAATCGGATATTTTGATTTAGAATATTATTTTCAGCATTATTAATTGTTTCTAATATTTTTTTACTTGAAACCCCTTGATTTGGGTATTCTTTGATTGGAGGTAAACCAGGAAAAGGATGAACATGTGTTAACATAAAATCAACTATTTGATTTAATAAAAACATAAGTTCTTCACCTCTTACCATTGAGTTTGTACTTTTATGTATTTCTATTGCCAATTTGGATTGGGGAATACCATAAAGAGTATCTTTAAGATCTATTTTAAACTTTCCCTCAGATTTGTTTGTTAAAAAATAAACTTTATCTCCACCCAAAACAGAGTATGTAATTGGTTGAACTAAATAATTTCTTTTATCTACTTCAGTGGTTTTAATTTCGGTTAGTATTCCTAATTTTGAAGGATTATTTTTCCATACTAACCCAAAACCTCTTTCGTCATAAGCATAACTTAAAGATATTTTATTATTTAATAACATTATTTTACTTGATTGTAAAATATTAGATGTTGCATTTATTAATGAGGCAAATCCACTTACCACATATTCATATGTTGATTGATCAGGTCCGTAAAAAAATGGGAATTGATTAGATATAGTTTGATTTGAGTATCCTAAAGAAGGGTCCCAAGAAATTTCACCATCATTAACACCTTTGATTAAGTTGTTAATTATTGTGGAACTTTGTTCTAAAGTTTTACCAGTAAATATAATTTCATAAATGGGACTTATAGTTTGCCCAAGTAGTAAATCAATACTTTGATTAATAACCGAAACTTTATAGTTATCGTTATTACCAGGTAATGAATATACACTTACTTTACCATCATAAGTAATTGATGTAGAATTTAAATTAGTTATTGACCATTGTACATATGTTTTTGTTGATATGTCCTCAAACGACTCATTAGTTATTTCTTCGGTCCCACTACTAACATTTTCTAATTCAAAACTTGATATTTGTAAAAAACTTCTTAAATCATTTCTAACTACGGGAATATTATTATTTCCAGAAGATAGTGTTTTACCTGCTCTAACTAAAACTTCGTTTTCTTTCACAATAACGTCTGCGGTTCCTCTACCTAAGATTGCGTTATCTCCATGTGTTGGATAAACACCTGTTAACGATATAATTACTTTTCCTGTCTTTGGGTCTATAGGGGAATAAGCTTGTTGTAAATTTTCACCACTTGCTAAAACTGATTGAGAATTATTATAGTTTTCTTTTTTATTATTCCATGGTCTACTTAACGGTCCTTGAATATAAAATTTGTTTGCGTCAACTGTTTCTGATTTATTTGAATAAATAATGTGAACATATTCTCCCACCGCAGGAATTATACTTAAATAATAAGGTATTAAAGGATTAAAAATTAATGGATCTGTTTCTTTCCATTTATCTGTTGATTCATTCCAATTTTCAGGATATATAAAAGCTTGAATTTCTTGTTTTGGTTCAACTCTAATCCTACCAATTAATAATGGATCATCAACATCCGTAACTTTACCAAAAAATATTATTTTATTATTTTCCATTTCTTGTCTTATATTCTTTTAAAATTGTATTATAAGAAATTTCTAAATTATCTAAATGTTTTGTCATTTTAATTACACTTTCTTTAGTTAATTCAAAATCTTTGTTAATAAATTCTAAAGCCAAAGTTAAATCTTTATTTGGTCTTGTTTTGTATTCCTTTATAATTTCCAATATTTCATTAGAAGTTACTTTTATTTTTTCATTACTATTTTCCATATTTTATAATTTTTTTCCAAATACAACTTGTGGTACTGTAACTCCAATTGGTAAAAGACTTAATGGGTCTACAGCAATTTGAACTTGTCCATTTTTTGTTTCTTCTTCATCTATCGCACCAATAATTGCGTCCGCAGCGGCTAAAAATAAATTTGGACTTCCATCAGGCATAGGTCCGGTTGGTAGTCCTAAAGCCTCAAATTTTTCAATAACCCCTATCATTGCTCTTGTTTTTGAGAATCCAGATAAAACTCTACTCGCAACTAATAAGGGATATGGTAATGATTTTTTTTGATCTTTTAATGATTTTTGAACCATACTTAAAATAGCTTGTAGTTCATCTATAATACTTTTACATTCTCTAAAATCACGAATCAGTTTAACAATTAACGCAACTAAAGACAAAATTAATAATGATTTTTTTACAATAGACTCACTTTTTATATCAGATATTATTGATTTGGTTAATTCAATAATATCTGATTTAATAATGTTAAATAATATTTTAACAAATAATGCCATAATTTTAGAAACTAATTCCACAAAATATGTTTTAAATTTTTTGGCGAATTCCACCATTGAACCAATTGAGTCTATGGTGTTTTGTCCTAATGATTTTGCCATAATCATTATTGGTAAAATTACTTTAGGTGATAGGATTGTCATTAACAATGCTCTTGGATATTCCTTTAAAAAACTTAGATCTAAATTAAGTCCTCTTCTTTCAAAGGGTTTTGTCACATTTTCTGCTGCGTTATTAATTTCATTATTATTGTTAGTTCCAGGTGTAAATATTAAACTACTTAAAGTGTCTAACACACTGTTTACATCAACAGGTAATTTAACATTATCACAATCTTCAAACTCAACCACTCCTGATTTTATATTGGATACGATCATATCAATATATCTTAAGTCAACCTCACTAAACTCAAAAAACGCATCGTCAACAACATCTGTTTCTGATATTTTTGCAATTCCTGAAACATCAATTTCTTTTGTATTATCAAAACACATACCAAAAATTCTTTTCATAATTAACAATAATTTAGTAAAATCGATGAGTTTTTCTTTCCCGTCTTTTTTTTCTATTGATATTGCCCCCGTTAATTGATTAATTAAATTAGTGAATAAATATTGGTAATCAATAATATCAATTGATGAATAGTAGTCTTTAAAAAATTCAGAAACTTTATTGGTATTACTAGATCTAGGTTTAAGATCAACTTTAAAAAAATTACCGTTAATTATATTACCTGTTGGGATGTCTACGTAACTTTCAACATATGTTATATCAAATAAATTTTGGGTCGACGGACCTACATAATCAACTCCCGCAAACGAAGGTGATGAATATGGTACATTAATATTTTGTATTCTATTGTATAACTCTTTATTCATTGAAAATGGTGATGAACTATATACAATAGGGTTTTTTTCGTACGATATTTTTCCAACTGTTCCACTTGGGTCTTCTTTTAATAATCCAACTAAATCAATTGCACCTACTTTTATGTATACGCTTGTATTAGCAGGAAATTCTTGTTCAGATTCACATCCAACAGCTTTAACCCCTAATTCTGAAATAATATCAAATATTTGAGGTTTTATCTGTTCAAGTGCTGAAACAAATGTTTTTTTTAAATATTTTTTTGTTTTTCCGTCTCCTTTTTTTTCTGTTAAAAATTTAATTTCCAACATTTGATCAAATTGACTTTTAATTGATTTTGAATATTTTTGTACGTTTTTTTCCGCTGAAGATAATTGTTTGTTTGCGTATTTACCAAATTTACTTTCTAAACCACCACCCCACTCTTCAAAGGAATCCCCAGTTTTTTTTTTAAGTTTTTTTATATCTTTTTTTACTTCGACATATTTTTTACTTACACTTACACTCTTTTTTATTTTATCATAACCATCTTCTGTATCTAATGCCATTATTTCTTCATTTTGTAATTTTTATCATCAGAAATATCTTTTTGTATTAAATTTTGAATAGTTTCGTCATCTAAATCCATATCAGAAAGCGTAAAATCTTCTTCTTTCTCCGTAGATTTTTGCCATATTGTAGATTGTAATTTAGATAAAGTTAATTTTTTCTCAACACAATCATTAATTATTTTTTGTTGTTTTTCAATAACAGGACCAATAAGTGTCATATCTTCTGGTTCTTTCATCATTGTTAACATTTTATTTTGTATTCTAATGGCAGTATTTCTTTGCTCAACCAACTCATTGTAGATTTCTTGCATTAAAGATAACATTGAATCTTTAGTTAAATTAATTGTTTTTTTAGTTGGTCTTGGCATATAACTAATAAATATTTGTTTTTTTTTTATTTTAATAAATCTTGAACTAATTGAAAATAAACTTTTTTATATCTTTTAATTGAGGACCTAATTTCCTTTGTACTTAAATTTGTCATTTCCCTTAATTCAAATAATATGATATTTTTATTAAATTTATTATTACTTGTGTCTAAAAAAATATCATTATAATTTTCAAAAATATCATACAATGCTTGACCTAATTTTACTTCTTGTTCAGTAATGGATTTTTCGGCCATAGAATCTTTTAATTTAATTAAAAACTTTTTAATTGTTTCTTCAGTTGTTAATGTATCATCATCTATATGATATATCATATCAGGAGTATGTTGTAAATCTGAAGATATATCTTCGTATGATATTTTTCTGTTAGTTTCTTTTTGGTCTTTCATTATTTGACCCATCAAATAATTTTTACAAATAGTACCAAAATATGAATAAGCTTTTTTTTCCTTTGAAGGTTTAAATTTATCAACTTTAGTCATTAAAAATGAATGTGTGTCTACATGAATTTCTTCAAAACTCATGTCTTTTCTGTATAATTTATATCGTCTTATAATTGACGATATCATTTTATCTAAAGGTATTTTCAAATAATTGTTATATATTTTATTTTTTTGATCCATTGTTGTTGCCGTTAAGTATTCTCTAACTGCATTTTCCTCAACTTCGGCAAAATAATTATTTGGATTTGGTTTTCTACCTTTCTTTTTTAATTCATCACTATCCTCGATAACAATTTTATTACTATCCTCGGCAACAATTTCGTTACTATCCTGAATAACAATTTCATTATTATCCATTAAATTTCTTGTGGTTCATAATTTATTTCTCTTTGTACATTAAAAAAATACTCTTTTTTTGCTGAATCAATCCAAAATTTAACCTCATCTTCAGTTAAACGGTTTTCCCCATTTTTATAATTCCAAAAAATAGAACCTTCACGTAAATTACTGTGTTTGTATCCGATTCTTGGTATTGTAATAAACTTAACAGAATTTTGAGTCATTCTTAATAAAAACTCGTATCCAAAAGTTAATTTAAAATTACTTTTAATCATACCGTATTCAATAAATATGTCTTTTTTAATAACCATTCCAGAAATTTGAAAATTTTGGTATGAATGTAATGTTTCATTTGTTAAAATTCCCATTTCTTCAGAAATATTTGAGGCAAAAGATGCTTCATTAGTAAACCCAACAAACACACCCTTATCGTCAACATCAACCACAATAGGTAAAAATGCTCCAGTATTTGGATATGTATCTATGTATTTTTTTACATTTTTAACCCAAATATTTGCGTATTCATCGTCAAATTCAAAAATAGAAATCCATTCTGATGTTGACACATTAACACCATGATTAACTTGATCGGCAAAATTTGGTTCTTTAGACCACGATTCTAATTTAACATTTAAATCCCCAAAATCAAACTCACCTAAAATTTTAGTTAGTAGACTTTCATCTGTGTGGACAATAATTAATTCGTCAAATTTTTCTTTTTGAACTTTTATCGATTCAATTGCTTTGTTTAGATACTCTTCAAAAAAACCAGCTACTGCCGATTTAATTGGTAAAATTACTGAGATTGTGTTTTTATTTTTCATATTATTCTGTTGTTATAAATTTAGATAATTGGTCTTCAAAGTTTTTAAGACGGTTGTTTATCATTTCACTAAATATTTTAATTACCACATCATTGAAGTTAGTAACGTCTGTATACTTAGTTATTGTTTTTTCCATTTCATTATATAATTCAGGATTTAAATTGTCTTCTAACCAATTTTGTATTACATCCGCAATTACATCTGGTAACATATTGACATTATTGATCCATATTCCATTATCTTCATTCATCCATTCCGGAACTAAATTAGGTGTCAAACCAATTACGGGGATACCCATCTTCATTGACTCTAAAGGAAATGTTCCAAACCCACTCGTTGGGTCCACCCACACTGATACAAAACTTTCTTTCATTGCGTTTGCAAACTCAACTTCAGATAGACCTCTCATATCTCTAAAAGTAATCCATCTATATTGTGGGAATTTAGAGTAAAAAGTTTTAATTAAATTTACAGTATCCCTGTGCTCTCTTGTATGAATTGAGATAATTGTTTTAGGTGGTAACTCTTGTTTTTCAAATACTTCAGAAATTACCGGTTCAATAATACTAAATGACATATTTCTCATTACGGAATTAACGTACTCTTTTTGTTTTTCAGATGTTATAATACATTTATTAAACCCTAATTGTGACCATGTTTGTCCCGGTTGTAAAGTTTCAAAAATATGATCATATGCTTGACATAAAACAATTTTACCACAAGGTAATTTAGTTATTTGATCCATCACAAATCCAAAAATTTCTGGAATAATAATTAAATCATCAGGAGAAATTTCTAAATTATTACCCTCAATTGATTTATGTGTTAAATCTGTCATGTATTTTTCGCCTAACCAATCGGATACCCCAAAATAATCAGGTTTTTCATGTAAAATTATTGGATTATATCCATCAGATTTAAGTGCCATTGCCATCTGATAAATGTATTTTATCGATGCCTTAGCATTTCCTTTGGTATCTTGTACCACAAAATAAATTCTTGAAGATTTATCCTTCATATTTTGGATTGATCTTTCTAATTTTGTTATTTGTTCTTCGTTCATATATTTATAATTTATTTATTATTTTTTTAAAAAGTAAGGTATTAAATGCAATTTTAAATGGTATAGTTATATCATTTGAATTCATTCCCAATTTTTGATCTATTGCTTCATTTTCTGTCATTATAATTTCCAATAAAAATTTAATGGTTTCATATTTAACAACGTGGATTTGATTTTCAGTATCACCTGATAATTCATCATTAGACCTAATTCTTGTACATTCTTCAATTGAGTCTAAATCTATATAGTAGTGTTCATCAAATATTTTAAACATTTTTTATTATTTTTTTTAATTTATCTTCAAATTCGGATAGAGATGAAATACTATACTCAGATTCAATGTCTTTATTAAAATGAGTTATGTATTTTATTACTATCTTATTTGATGGTTTATTTAATAATAGGTTAGGATTTGCTGTAAGTAAAATGTCTATGTCATTCCACATGTTATTTTTTGTTATTTCACTATAAAAAAATATTTTTTCAACTAAACATCCAAATTTAGATAAGAAAAATAATGAAGATGGTTTTGACCTTCCAATTTCGTCAGACACAATTATTAAATCGTGAGTATCTCTTAAATTATAATATATGTCGTTTAATAAATTAAAGGTCATCATTTCTGTTGATGGTGCGTGACCAAATAACTCCATAGTATAATCCTCATACATAAAAGAATAAAGTTCATCTTTATCTTTAAACAAAAAATGGTTTTCTAAATCTAAAGATGTTACAGGACTTAAAATTTTATATTCAAATTTATTATCATTGGTATTTTCATTAAGTTCAAGAATTTCTTCAGTATCTCCAGAAAATTCTATTTGATATGTTTTATCCGTTGATTCATAATGATTCTTATCGATCATATGTTTTTCATAAAGTTCTGTAAACTTTCCAATAGTGTCTCTTAATACCCCATTAATCTCAATCCCTACTCTCTTTGTCATATTCTGATAATATTTTAGTAATTAATGGGTTTCTAACGTTTTTAGCGTCCCTAAAATCATAAACACCAATGTCGGGAACATTAGCAAATTTTTGTATTGCATCGTATAATCCTGATTGTTTTTTATCTTTATATCTGTCAGTCTGTTCAAGATCTCCAGAAATAAAAAATTTACTATTATACCCAATTCTTGTTAACAACAATTTCATTTGGTTAGGGGTTGAATTTTGTGCCTCTTCAAAAATAAGGATTGAGTTGTCTATATTCATACCTCTCATATAAGCTAATGCGAATACCTCAATAATTTCTGCCTTCTTTAATTCTTCTCTAGATTCTTTACCAATAATTTTATTTAATAAATAATAAGATGGGAAAATATATGGGTCTAACTTTTCTTCAAGACCTCCAGGAAGACTACCTAATTTCTCTTCTGCTTCAACTGCCGGTCTAACAATGATTATTTTCTCATATGAGTTATTTGTATCTACCAAAAGATCAACCGCCGCCTTCATTGCAATAAAACTCTTACCAACACCTGCAGGTCCTGAAGCAACCGTAATTTGATTATTCTTTAAAATGTTATAATAATCTTCTTGGTGTTTAGATAAAAATTTGTTTTTTTGTTTTCGTTTAATTATCGAATTGATTAAATCCTTTTTTGTGAAAGGTTTAGAATCTTTAGATTCCAATTTAATTATTGGATCTGGTTTTTTTCTTATTGCCATATTTTACCTAATAAATCTTTTTTTACATTCTTCATCATAAATAGTTTTTCTAAGGTTTGATGTTGAATAATTATGTTCTCGTTTATTGTAAATAATTCTAATTCCCCTTTTTTGACAAATACTTTTTGCTGTGTAGTTTTTGTCTTTATAATCCTCACCAATTATTCGGACATCCAAATCCAAAGAACTAAAAAGTTCTTCTAACTCTTCTTCATTGTTGTAGGGGATTATCTTATCAACATATTTTACCACATCCAATTGTATATATCTTTCTACAAGAGATTGGATTGGTTTATTTTTATCTTTTCTATCTGTTGTTGGATCGTTTTGTAATGCACATATTAAATAATCACAATGTCTTTTACATTCTTCTAACATAATAATATGTCCTGTGTGTAGCAGATCAAACGTACTACAAGTAATACCTACAATTTTATTTTTTTCCATAATATTCTAACCAAAATTTAATCATTTCATCTAACATTGTTTCAAATGTATACTCAGGTTCCCAACCCAATTGGGTTCTAATTTTTGTTGAGTCTCCTTTTAAATAATCTAATTCTTCAGGTCTTATAAATTTTTGATCCCGACTTATATATTTTGTATAATCTAAATCTAATTTTTCGAATACATACTCAACCATATCTCTTACTGAATGTGTAACCATTGTTGAAACAACAAAGTCATCAGGGACATCGTTATTTATAATTAAATGCATTGCTTTAACATAATCTTTTGAGTGACCCCAGTCACGATAAGAATCTAAATTACCTAAAACTAATTTATGATTTAATCCAAGTTTAATTTCAACCGCAGTTTTAACAACTTTATTTGTAACAAAATTTGACCCTCTTCTTGGTGATTCATGGTTAAATAAAATACCATTTGACGCATGTAATTTATATGCCTTTCTGTAGTTTCTTACAATATTATATCCAAACACTTTTGAACAACCATATGGTGACACAGGGTTCATAATTGTAGTTTCTCTTTGGAACCCATCGTCATCAACTGAACTACCAAACATTTCTGATGAACTCGCTTGATAAAATCTTGAATTTGGACAAGCTCTTCTATATGCTTCTAAAATGTTAATGACCCCGATAGCATTTGTTTGAACGGTAAATTGTGGAATATCATAACTAATTCTAACGTGACTTTGAGCTGCTAAATTATATATTTCATCTGGTTGTATATCACTCATTAATCTTTCTAAACTACCTTGATCCAAAAGGTCACCATAGTATATATGTAATTTATTTCTAATTTCATCTGTTAATCTACTTTGTTGGTTTTCAGGGACTGAATTTCTACGAATGATACCATGAACTTCATATCCTAAGTCTAATAAGTATTCCGACAAATAAGATCCGTCTTGTCCGTTTATACCTGTGATAAATGCTTTTTTCATTATTTTATATTTGTTATTTATTTATTTATTTATTAAAAATTTTCATTTCTGTTAAGTCAGGCCAATCTGTTACAAACCATTTTCTTGGTGGTGTATTGATTGCATCTTCTAATTTATCTAAACCTAACTTTGCGGTTTCAGGGGTCATATAGTAATGAAACCCAATTGTATCAATATCTTGGTCTCGCCATGGAATGTTAGGTAGTCTTCCGTCATAGGACATTTTTTTTAAGGTAAGATAGTCATCCTCATTATCAAGTAAAATAACACCACCTCTACCTAAAGATAGGTGTTTTTGATATTGGAAACTAACACACATAAATGTATTTGGAATATAACTGTCTTTTTTCCAAAGAACTGCAGCATCAATTATTCTTTTTTCATTATAATTTAATGTATAGTAATCTTCCCACTCCTCATCTCTCCATTCTCGTTCTAAACCCATCTTCTCAGCTAAAAATGGTACAGATAGATAAGTTCTTTTTGGTACATTTATTTTTGTTTCTTTAGTGTGCCTTAAACATAACTCAATCCCGTGAGTACAACTATCAACGGCAATTGCGTAAGGAGACCCAAAAAAATTAGAGATTGATTTTTCAAAATTAGATATAATTTCAAATGACATAATAAAATATTTTTATTTTTATTTACCTTCAATGAAGGTTTTAAAAATATAGTCCTCCGCAAGGGGAAAGTCAATTGATCTTTTAAAGTTATCTATAACCGAATCTATTTTACTATGATACAGTTCAAATGATAAATCTTCAATTTTAAAGTTATCATCTAATATTATTATTCCATCCGTATTAAAGTAATTCCCAATATTACTAATCCCATAATAAATTGGAATCGTTCCTGTCATAAAACAATCTGTAATTTTTTCCGTAAACATATTTGAATATGTTGCGTTCTCCATTGCAAATGAAAAACAATAATCTTTTAACCCATCTTCTTTATTATTTATGGGGTTATAACCTCTACCAAAATGATCACATTTATTGGAAAATTTTTGAATAATTTGTTGTCTATAAATGTGTTCCGAACACATAGTTTTGTTTGATGCAATCATAGAAACCAATTTAGTTTTTGGATATATTTCACCGTGGGAAAAATATGATTTACCACTACATAATGTCAATTCAAAAATATCTGATATACTTGATAACCACACATCGTGAGTAAAAACTTTTATATAATTTAATTTTAAAAACTCAATATTATTTTGACACCAAATATATAAAGGACCAATTATGGTTTTTGATTCGCACAACCAAGCGTAATTTTTTTTTAATGGGTTTGTTGGTATAGGAATACTTTTATCAATGTGAATAGAAATTTCTGCGGACCCATCTTTAGTCCATTCGATAAATTTTGGGGGTAAATCGTTTGTTGAGATACTATGTTGGAAACCTCCACCAATCATATTAATTTTAACTCTACCCATTATTATGTGTTGTATATTTTTTTTATATTTTCAGATAAAATTGTAGTGATTAAGGAAACCGCAGATATTTTAGATCTTAAAAAATAATCACATTTAGTTAATAATAACATATCTATTAAAACTTCTCTACATAGATTATATCCGTGATTTTCTCTTTCAGAATTAAGTCTCTCATAAGGGGATTCACTTGAAGTTCTATAAATATTTTTTTGGTAAAGTATTGGTATTGGTGTTTTTTTAGATATAAATTCTATTGCTTCGTCATCATCGGTAGCCAAAAAAATTTGTTCTATCTGAGGATTCTCTTTTAAAATATTTAAAATTTTATTCCAGTAACCCTCAATATTTGGTACGTCATGAGTTTTAACCATATCCCCCAATCTAATCTGACAACCTAATGTTATTTTATTTTTTAAATTTATTTCAAAGAATTGGTTCACCTCATCTAATATATCATCTTTTATTTTAAAATTATCGTAGAACAACTTTTTAGATCTTATAATTAAACTATCTATTTGTGTGTACGGATAGTTGTAATTAATCATAGCGGGTCTAGGTGGTTTCAATAATATTTCCTTACCACCCTCAAAATTTTTGTTTTGGGTAAAATAGTATTCCCAAGCATTATTAGTATAATCTAAGTTATCGTAACAAATAGATTTATAGGACCCCATATCTACCCACACCCCATCACCTTCATTCATTATTAATAGTTCATTAATAACTATTAATATATTACCCGCCATACCCACACCTGAAATTGGTGACTCAGGAAAAAGGGGTACAAATTTTAAATTATAATTCATTGTTAATTAATTTTATTAAGTTTTCTTTTATGAAAATTGGATCTTTTATATGACAATTAGTGTCTGAATATTCAGGATTTAAAAATCCTTTTTCATTTATGTATTTATCATATATATTGAAAAATATATATCCGTATTTTATACAATTTTCTTTAATTTTTTCATTCATATAAAGACTATACCTAACTCTGTCTTCATCTGTACCTTGAGCGGGTAATATATCGGGTAGGTGACAATTTTCTTCATCCCACTTAGTTATCCATCTATTTTCAGGTAAAGATCTTTCTAATTGTGGTACCACGTTATATACACAAGTTTTTACATTTAACCCCGATACATTTTTAGATATTGCAATAAAATATTCAGTTACTAAATTATCAATAGTCCCCATCCAATTAGGTTCATATTTGTTTATATGGACCCTACAATCTATTTCACCAAAACAAAAACAAATATAGTCACCAACATTAATTCGATTATTATTAACTATTATGTTTTTATCCCTACCAAAACTATACATTAATTTAGGTCCTAACCAATTAACCACTATAGTTAACCCATCAATATTTATACTTTTCCAACCACCATGTTCTGATGCGTGGCTATCCCCATATGTGTGAAATTGTAACATTTATATTAAATTATTATTTATTATGTCAGAAAATTCTGTTAGTATAAATGGCATTGATTCTTGAGAAAGATGTATGTCATCCATTATATACTTTGGATCTGTACCCCCATCAGGTAACATTAACTTTTTTGATATATCTTTAAATGGTATATTATTTTCTAAACACTTTGTTTTAAGATATTTATTAAACTCTATTGTCATTTCATTTCTTTTTATTACATCCCCAAAGTCAATAGGTGATAAATTACCCACTGAGGATGGGGGTGACCCATATACACCTACATTTATGTTTTTATTTTTTAAATATAAAACCGTTTCCATATACCTATCAACACAAATCTTTATCCCCTCAACAATACTAATATTGTTTTTAATTACGTTAAACCCAATATGATTTCTAATATCTATCTCACCAAAACATAAAAAAACATAATCGTTTTTAGTTACATTATATTCTTCTATTGCTTGTTCAATTCTTTGTAATTTATTAAAAGAATTATATGCCGTATTTGACCCTATTTTTATGGGGCAAAAGTAAGGTATCTTTTGTTCGAAACGATTAATGTGTTCTTTTAATTGACCTAAAGATAAAGTGTAACACGTTCCAAACTCTGGTTGAATATGTCGTTTACCATCATATGTTTTATCTGTTCCAGAAAAAACTGAAACGTGACTATCTCCTATTATATAAATCATAACCTAATTTTTTAGCATTCTCAATTATTTTTGTGGGGTCAATTTTTTTAACTAACACAGCGGGATTACCCTTATAAACCCCCCACTCTTCCGTATCACCAATTAAAAGACTACCCGCAGTTAACAATACACCTCTTCGTAAAAAAGATCCAGGTAAAACAATTGCATTAGTACCTATGTTAGAAAATTCTTCCATTATCACAGGTTTAATAATTTGATTGCCTTTTAATTCATTTGGTATCATGGCACCAAATAAACCACTATCATCAAATCTGTCAGATCCGCAAATAATTCTAGCACCCGCCATAATATTATTAAATCCTTTTACTATAAACTCAGAATCTTTACCACCTATAACAGTAACATATGGGCTTATGTGAACATAATCCCCTATATCAATTTTTGTAGTGCAATAAAATCCTTTATCAATTGCAATATGTGATCCTTTAATAACAGTTTCTTGTTTAATTAAAACATCGGAATCCACCATAACATCATTACCTATAATATTTATCATTTTATAAGAATGTTTTATCTAAAGATTGACCCTCATATGGTCCTGTTTTATATTCATAAACAATCGTATCTTCTTCAAGTATTTCATATGTGTGACCACCATAAAGGGTAAAACTTGCATCTCCTGAATATAAAATTGGGGTCGCAATAATTTGATCATCAATATCAAACAATATACATCTAACACTACCTTTAATAACAACCCAAGATTCTTGAGCAATTTGTTCCGTATAGTGTCTATCTTTAGTAATATGTTTATGTGGTGGAAATGTTTTATCTTTTTCCATCTTTAATGTTGCACATTGAATAAAATTATTTTCAGGTATAACTTCTGTTCTACCATTAATATCATCCAATCTATTAATTACGTGTAATAGTTTGTCCGTTTCTACTTTTGAGTATATTTTTTCCATTTCTTATTTATTAAGGATTATCCATTCCGATGGGAATAAAGTTGATGTGTTAAGATGAGCATTTGCAGGTCCAAACCATTTATTTGTTGTTATTACTTTCTTGTCTTTATTTGGATTTAAATATGCTGCCCACCAACTAAATGTGCTATTACAAATTATATTATCTTTACATAAACTCATCGTATATAAATCTAACCAATCTTTACCCGAAGTATAGAATATTTTATTGGGTAAATAATCAAACATATTTTTAATCCCCTCTAAATCATCGCTAAAAATTAAAAAAGTATTATTTATACCAATAATTTTTGCTGCCTCTTTATAATATTCTTCAGATTGTTGTGGGTGATGATTCGGGTATTTTAAATAATCACCTCTTCTAATATGTATAGAAACATAATTATTAACTTCAGATAAACTTTTTAATATCTCATTTTTAATTTCTTCCGTTGGTTTAAAAATATCTATAATACTTTGTTTATTATTTATAAAATATTTTTCACTCTGAAAGTATCCATCTAATAATAAATTAATTCCTTGATTGTATTTTATTTCTTGGTAATTAAATTGGGTTTCAGTATGAACAAAATAATTTTGTGGTAACCTATCAATAAAATTAATATTTCTTAGTAGGTTATCTCCGTAATTTTTATAATCAGGATCGATAGGTCTTATAAATTCTTTAGAAAAAACATAATTAACCTCATTATCAATTGACATACTAATTGATGCCGCAAGTTTAAACATTACATTACCAATACCACCCCTATGATTTGTTGTTATAAAATTCATAAATCACTTTATCAACCATTTATAATCTGTCATCTTATTTTCTATATCACTAAAACTAACTCTTTGGGTTGCAATTAATGGATAAAAAGAATAAACATTTAATAATTTTTGTAACTCAACGTAAATAACATCTAAAGCGTTATCATATTTTTTTATTCTATTTAAAACTTCAACAAATGATTTTTTATTTATTGCAACACAGTGAGTACTAAATGTGTAATGTAATTTACAAACTTTGTCGTTAACTAAGTTAGGTGGTTTTTTTCCCATATGAGTATTATGGTTTCCTCCAAAATATAACATATCCCAATCTTCAGGTAATGACTTAAAGAATGATTCCATATTTTTAACTTGATCTGTAAATTCAACATCATCTTCTAAAATTAATATTGAATTATAATTATTTTTAATCGCGTCCTCCAATATATTAACATTAGTTTTAACTAATGCCAACCTTGATGGTGTCATAAATCCCGATGAGGTTTGGTTTAACTTTTTTCCGTCTACCGCAATAAACCTGTCAATTCCTGTTAACTCGTATTTTTTAAATTCATTAAGACATTCTTCCCATCTATCTGACCTTCGCTCTAAATTAATACAATATGTTTTATCAAAAAATTCCGTTATTTTCATACTAGTGTCTTACATTATAATATACTTCAGGGGTAATAACCCAATTACTTGTTAAATTTTTTAATTTGGATAAAAAATCAAAATCTTCACCATCTCTATTATTATCAAATAATAAGTTATCAAATTTATTTTTGTAACAAAAAGATATCCCAACTCTAGCAAATACTAAATTGGTTCTATGTGGTTCAGGAAAAATTAATCCGTTTTGATATTTCATTCTCCACACAACAAAATCATAGTTAGAATATTTCTCATATAATGTTTTTACATAATCAGGATGGATTGTATCATCATCATCTAAAAATCCAATCCATTCTGTTTCACACAATTTTATTCCTTCGTTCCTAACTAAACCTGATTGTCCGTTACTTGGACCAACTAACCCTTTTTTATCAATTTTAATTATTGTTATTCTTTCATCATCAAATGGTGTCCCATCCACACCATCATAAATAATAACACATCTCCAATTTGGGTTACTTTGATTTATTAATGATTTAATTGTACCAACGATAGTAAATCTATTTAATGAGGGTATAATAAAAGTTATAATATTTTCCATCTTTATTGTTTAATAAAAAAATATTTTTTTAATTTATCAACATTTTTTTGAATAAATGGTATTAATATATTGAAATATTGGGAAGTTATTTCAGTATTTTCTTTATCAATGTTTCTTGTTTTTGATTCATAATGAAATGCCACTGATTTACCTGATATAATATTAATATATCCTTTTAAAATACATTTTAGATTTAATTCAACATCCTCCCAACAATAGTCATATAACTCATTAAACATTCCAATATTTATAAACAAATCTTTACGTGTCATCATTAAGGCCGCTGTATTTCCAGCAACTTCATTATTTTCAACTACGTAATTGAAATATGAATTTGAATTATTATGGGTTACATTTATAGTTTTATCGATTTGGTTGAGGTAAATAAAGATTCCGGAGTGTTGTAATGTATTATCTTCATAATGTAATCGTGACCCAACAATTCCAACTTTAGTATTTAATTTTAAGATCCTAACCATTTCATGTATAACATTATTTAAAATCTTTATATCGTTATTACAAAATAATAAAAATTCATAATCTTTACCAATATGGTTTTTAACAACGTCATTATTAATTTTTGCAAAATTATAATAATCATACTCTATTAAATTAATATTATAATTTAAATATTTTTCCTTAATTTTGTTTTTTTCTTCATCAGTAGATCCTGTATCGGCAATAAAAACATCAAACATATTTTTATCACAATGTTCATATAATGAATCAACACAGTTAAACAATAACTCTAAATTTCCTTTAGTTGGGATAATAACTGCAACTTTACCAACATTCTTTATTGGCTTTGTTTTTATAATTGGAACATATGGGTACTCTGGTTTTAAATCTAAAGGTAAATTAGACCCCCACTTCTCAATAAACTTTTCTTTACTTTCCCAAAATTCTTGATTTGGTCTTCCCACAGATTCGTGAGTGATTTCAAATGATGAGGTAACTCCAATTTTAACTCCATCTAAATAATTTGGAACACAGAATAAATGATCGTAGAAGTGAAACTTACCAATTGTTTCATCAAACGCATGTTTAATTTTTGTTTTATCAAACGAGAGGAATAAACCATCTATGGTTACAACCGGTATTAAAAAAGGTAATTTAGGTGAATATCTATTAATCCATTTTTTCTGTCCTTCGGGATGGTGATAAACTTGACCAACCATAGTTAAATTCATTCTTTCCCAATAAACACCTGACTCAGGGAAATAACAAGACCCGGCTTTTCCAATTATACCGAATTCGGGGTTATTAGAAAAATCCTCCAATAATTTTTTACCCCAATTTTTCTCAAGTTTAATGTCGTTATGACAACAAACAACAACATCATAAATTGATTCTATTACTCCGTTGTTATAAACATGTGAAAGTGAATATTGATTATGATTAACATATTCTAATACTTGAACATCTTTAAGTCCAACCGTTTGTAACAAATGTTGTTTAAATTTGTTATTATATATTTCGTCTTTATGTGTTGAATAAATTATTGTTATCATATGCCAGTACTACCAAAACCATTATGTTCTCTATCTTTATTTGATATATCATTAACCTTAACTAATTGAATCCATTTACCACAAACAACTGGAGTCATTACCGCTTGAGCAATTTTTTGTCCTTTTTCAATAATAACTTCACCATTTGTTGTGTTAAAAATAATAACTTTAATTTCTCCCGTATACCCTTGATCTATTGTACCCGGAGAATTCAAAACCATTAGTCCTTGATTAATTGCTAATCCGCTTTTTGACCTAACTTGTATTTCATAATTTTCGGGAATATCAAAATGAATTCCCGTTGGGATTAGTTCTCGACCAAAAGATTTAATGGTAATTGTTTCAGTTGAAAATAAATCCATTCCTGAATCTGTTGGATATGAATAAGATGGTTCAATTGCATGATCCGAAGATTTACGATATCCAACTTTAATTGTTGGTTGCATAGATTCCATTGTTCTTTCTAATTCTTCAATGTCCAATCCAAACTCTTCAATAATAAGATTATAATCAAATTCCTCATCATCAAATGATGATTCAAGAGAACTAACTCGTTTCATCATATCCTCAAACTCACTAACCTTATTTTTATCCATTATTTTAATTGTTTTAATTTAATGATTGCGTCAATCAATACGTCAACATCTCGTTCACAATATTCTCCAATTTCTTTTAACATACCTTTGTTCCAATAACAATCATGTACCTTATCTCCGGTCACAGCTCCACCTTTTGGTGTTGGTATATCCAAACAAGAACACATTAAATCTAATGATCCAATTGCGGTATACGCTCCGTATTGCCATACGTCTTTTGTGTCAATTGCCTTAACTTCCCAAGGTTTTGTATCATATGAAGGTAAAATTGAAGATGGTTTTAATCCATTAATGATCATTCTTTTAGCAATCATTGGGATATCAAAATTCTTTAAGTTGTGTCCACATAAGTGAAAATCCAATTTACCACAACGATTTAATAAAGTTTGTAAATCTTTTAACACTTTTCCTTCATCATCACCTGAGAATGTTTGTTTTTTAATTTCATTGTTGTCCATAACAAATGCAACACTCACACAAACAATCTTAGCGAACTCAGGTACCAACGCAGTTCTTGTTGCAAAAATTAAATTTTTACGTTCACTTTCATTCTTACCCTCAAGTGCATCCTCAGGGAATCTTTTTAAGAACCAATCGAAATATTTGTCAAATTGTTCAGACAATCTTGGATATAATTCCACACAAGAATCATAATCTTTTGTTATCCCCACCGTTTCGATGTCAAGGAATAAAATTTTTGTAATCGGTATATTTATCATTTTTTATTTAATTAAGGATTTGTAAAATTCTGCTCTTTCTTTTGTAACATTATTAAGATCATATCTGTCTTTAACTGTTTCATAAAGTCTTTCACCTAAATCAACAATCATATTTGGATTCTCAACTAATTTTTTAATATTTTTAGCCCAATCACTGTGATTATTGGAGTCGTTTACTAACAACGCATTTCCATCAGTAAATTGACCTTGGTGTAAGGCATGTTTTAAATCAATTGTGTAAGAACCAACATTTGAAGCAATTAACGCTTTTTTATAAAATCCAGCTTCAATAACTTTTAATTGAGATTTCATTCTATTAAAAATGTGATTCTGAATTGGAGCCAATGAAATATCAAATTTAGAATAATTTTTTGCATATGTTGTTACAGGTTTTGTCCAAACTCTAACATAGTTTTCATTCTCCCAACCAAAAAATTCTTTTTCCTCAAACTTACTTAAAAATTCTTTGTATTTTGGAGTAACAATTTTATAGTTGTCAGTAAAGATTTCTTCATATCTCGCCCAAACAGTTTCCTCAGGTTTGATTGGTCTTTGTTTTTGTTCTCCAGTTTCTTTATTAATTTCAGTAACAGACCCCCTTATATCAAAACCACAAATAAAATATTGTAGTTTATCCTGTAGTGGACTTAGTTTTGATATAAAACCATTCATTAATCTTAAATCGTGTAGATGTGATGAACCTCCTAACCAACCCACTCTAATTTTATTTGAGGGTAGTGTTGGCTCATTAAACTGAGGATCTTTAGGATTAATTGCGTTTGCAAAAACTTCTACGTTTTTATTAAATTTTCTAATCTCGTCAGCAAATATTTTGGTTGTTGTTGTTACATATGATGCAACTTTTAAATTATCAACAATTTTTTTATGAATTTGATTTTGTATAATTAATTGATGAATAGGATGCTCTTTTGTCGGTAACCAATAATCATCAATATCAACAATCACAACGATACCATTTAACTTTAACCATTCAATAATCTTAGGAGTTTCCTCATAAGTTTGTCCAATATTTCTATGTACGTGTACAATCTGATATTTTTTCCAATAATTTATATCGTTAATTTTTGGTTCGTAATCAATATCTACGTGAAAATCATCAGGGTACATATTTTGTAACATAATGTGGGGGTCAACTGATCTAAATTTACCTCAGCCAACCCCCGAACGGTCACTTGGAAGAACCAATACTCTGATTCTTTCACGGCCATTCAAGGGGTTATCTTGTGTCATATTTTTTTATTAATTTATTTATTATGGTGTTATCTTTTTTATAATCGGATTCCCAAACCACTTCTAAATTATAATCATATTCTTTTAATAAGTCAATTTTATTTTTGTCGTAATCCCATAGTTCTTGTGCAGTTTTTTGTTTTACCACATGAAAATAATCACTTTCATACTTATTTGGGTTACAATGCCAATAATCTCCGTTATATTCTATGACTAAATTTAATGAAGGTATAAATATGTCAAATATTTTAGTTCCAATTCTTAATGAGTGAGTTACATCATAACCTAATTTTTTTATTTCGGTTACAATATTTTTTTCTTGTTTTGATCTAATCACCGAACATATTTTACCTGAAGACCTTGTTTTCTTTAATGTGTCAGACATAATTTTCCTAACGTGTTCCATTTCACCACTATTCCATTTTTTCTTTAAATTAATAGATGCTTTATTTCTCCACTTTGGGTTAGCCATTGAATTATTTTCACCCTTTCCTTTACCTGTTCTACTATTAGATATTTTTTTTATACTTTCTTTATTATGTTTTTTACCAAAAAATGGATTACCTTCACCTATGTTATTTTTACCCATACAAGTTCTACACAAAGATTTATTATTAATTTTATTAAAATGATTTCTACATGCAATTACTTTATCCTTTGAATATGTTTTAATTTCATTTTCACACGAAGGACATTTTCTTAAAACATAATATTTATCACCATCTTTTTTAATATTTAAACTTGAGCACCTGTCTCTTTTTCTAATTAGATTATGTTTATTCAAAACTTTAAGGATTGTGGGTTTTGATAATCCAACAATTTTAACAATGTCTATACTACTCTTACCATTTTTATATTCTAGTATAATTTTCTTTTCTATCTTATCGTCCATAATATTTTTTTATTAATAATAGTCCTATTTTATCAAAAGGTAAAGACAATAAAATAAAAAACCCCAAACTAAATAAGAATGGGGGTTAATAAATTAAAATATTGGTTACTTACTTACTTTTTTAACTCTTAAAATTTTACCTTCAAAAATATGTTCACCAACTCTAAACTTAAATAAATCATTACTGCTTGTTTCTGACTCAACCAATAACCCATTTTCTTTTAAAACATCTTCCATTGTTTCTCTGATAATATCTTTTAAATTAGAATTAGAAACACTTTCATTAATTTTTTGTTGTGGGTGTTGTTGTTTATTTGTTTCTCCCTTTGGTGTATTATTCATCAATCTTGTTGCTTTCTCAATCAATTCGTTAGATAATACAGAACCTGTAGATGTACCCATAGTTGGTTGTTGTATTGGGTGTTCCATCATTAATCTTTTTATTTCATCTGGTAATCTTGAATTGAGTATTCTTTCGGATGTTGGTAATTCGTTGTTAGTTTGTCTTGGTATTGCACTTTCTTCAGATAAAAATTCTTGTGGTAAATTGTATTGTCCTTTTATTGGTGTAAATTCTTCCACCATAGGACTTGTTAGGTCATTTCCTTGTGATTGACCTCTACCCATATTATTATGTTTGTCCATAATTTTTTTGGAAATCATTAATTTTTCGATTAGTTCTTGTTCAGATCCCATTTTATTTTAAATTATTTATTATTAGACTTTGTGATTGTTGGATTAAATTTTGTATTTGTTGTCTAAAGTTATCTTTATCTTCAGTACTTAATTTTCTATTTAATCTTTTTTCCAACTCTTGATAAATTTGTTTATATGATTCTGCAGCTTTTGATAAATCAATGTTAGTTAAATAATCCACACCATTTTTTTGAATTATTCCGTTTATCATTGAATTAACCACGTCTGTTACAATATCATTAATAGAACTTTCAATTGTTTCTTCCTCATTTTGGTCAAAAACAGAGTTAATAATAACTCTATTCATACTTTTATCACCCTTAGGGTTATATCCAGGTCTTGGTGAGGTAAAATTTTCTCCCGATGGTTTATAGGTTAGTACTTTATCCAATCGAAATAATCTCCAACCAGGTAAAGGTTGTTCTCCATTGTAAGCGGTATGAGAAGCTCCTTCTAAATCCCAAGCTCTTAATACCGGATTATCCGACTTACTATACCCAAAACATACTGGTTCAATTAAACGCAAACCTTTACCCCCTGGTTCGTCACCATCATAGTACATCACAATTTTTTGTTTCTTTTTAATTGTGTCTGTAACTGAATTAACGGCGACTACCTCAAGAATAACATCTTTTAAAGTATTGTAAAGTTTCATTATGCCGATGGTGTCGTATAAGGCTTATTTGGTTGATATTCATTTATTTTAATTTCGTTCTTTCTTTCAAGAATATCAATTGAAGATCCTCCATTAGCTGTATCTAAAAATATTCCAGTTCCTTTACCCGCATCATCTCCATCGGAAATTGCGTCAGGATTTGTGACAGAATATTTATTAGTATCTTTATAATCATTCTTTGGGAATAATTTAGATCTTTGTTGTACCGCAATTTGAGATAACTCATTGTCGGGTTGATTAAAATTAAGTGGTTCTGTAACTGGCATATTAAATTATTTTTTTCATTATGTCGTTTATCCTTTTTAAGGTTTCTGTTATTTTTATATCATCATTCACATCTTTATGTGATTTAACGTCTCTATTCATATTTGATAACCATCCCATATCATCAACAAGATCATCATTAACATCATCAGGCATAACATCATTTACTATTTCAGGTGTCGTTGTTCCTCTTCTTAAACCATCAATAGTTTGAGTCACCCAACTTCTCATGTAATCACTACCGTTTAATATATATGGTGCGGATTCTTTTTGACCATCATAATATTTAAACCAATTTTCAATTCTTTCTAATTGTTGAAAGGTTGCTTGTTTTTTATCACGCAAAAATTCATTTCTTTTGTGACCCTCAACGGAAGCATCCGAGTTTGGGACTTGATCAAAACATTGCTGTAAGTACTCCACCAATTCTTTTGGTAATGGTATTACTTTATCGTATAGCTCCTTATTCACTTTCTTTAAAATGTTTGATTAATTTATTTAATGATAATCCTTCTCTTTCTGCTATTTTTTTAATTGATTCAATATTTCTCATTAATATTTTACTAATTGGTGATTTCTCATCTTCATCTTCTTCTTTAGTTTTTTTAACAACTTCATTTGAATTAGATTTTTTACCCAATAATATTTCATCAATCATTCTAACCATTTTTTGGTTTTCTAATTCCGACAATCTTCTTTTGGTAAAACAATTTTTACATTCACCTCTTTTCTTTTCTTGTTTTAATTGTTTGTCCAATTGAGGATCAAACCCCAATGTTTCCAATCTTTCGTGTCTTTCAAAAGGATCTTCTATTCCTAAATCAACTAATACCTCATCTGCTTCGTCATATGTTGAAACATCTTCTGTTTCATCATAAGCAAACGTAGGTTTCAAATTATACTCGTCTAATATTTTTTCATCATCCTTTTCTTCAGATTCACCGTAGTAAGTTCGGTATCCTCTAACCATTGGATTATTTGTTTGTCTTGTTGCAACAACAGTTTGGTCCATTGTTTTTCTTGGGTGCATGTCTAACTGAAGTATTGGTGTACTTTTTCCAACCATTGACCCATCAGCATTAACAAGTTCTGATATTTCACCATCATTTTTTTCTTCTTGATGTTTTTTGGGTATTTTACTATTTAACTTAATTCCTAATTTTTTACTTAATTCAATAATAAATGGTGTTGCGATCATAGAACCAGGTAATATTTGAAGTACAATTAAAGGAATTAATTTTAAAATGTCTTGAGATTGATCTTTAATAAATTGAACTTCTTCAGTGTCTAATTTAAACTTTCTATCTTTTTTATATTCTTTTGCTGCAGACATTAATATTTTTACTAACAATCTAGTTTCTTTTGCCTCACTAGTTGCAGCATTTTTATATTTTTTAAGTCCTTCACTAATTTTACTCATCATAAGTATTTTTTACAATAAATACTTCATTTGTGGTATTTATTTAAAAAAAGATGGCACAACAGAACATTAATCAGTACGCATACCCAAAACTAAAAATAAGTTTTGCTTTAGATGCGTCAGATATGTCAATATCTTCTGATGAGGTAGATTACAATCAAGAGGTTGTATTCTCACCATACCTTATTGCCCAAACATATGGAAATAGATTACCTGTTTATTATGACCTTAATAGTTCAAACACAACACAAAATTTAACACTTACATATGGTCAATATGATTATAGAAATTTAGTTGTTTCTGAAAACTATTATAATCCAGATAATTTAGATCTTACTTGTTTTAGTGCTCAGAGTGCTTGTGACATAGGTTTAGTTGGAATGGATAATGGTTTAGTAACATCTTTAGTTGGTCAAACAATCACATTTACTAATGGATTATTTAATCAAACAGAAAAATTTCAAAGAACTTATTTTGATAGAAGAATGAAAATGTTCCAAGTTACGGGATATACTTCACAATATAATAGATTTTCAGGAATACCTAAAAATACTTTATATGAAATTGAAAGCACCGTAGAACCTAATGTTGGTAAATACCATAAGTTATATGGTGGTTTCTATCAAGGGTTTTATAAATTATTTGGTTATGATTATGAAGCATTACCCGAAAGAACCAATAAAGGTTGGTCGGTGGAAATGGTATTAAAACCAAGAATTATTAACGATAGAATTCCTAGTTTAGGTAACACAACATTAAATGAAATTTATCCTGAGAATAAAAATACATTTTTTTATTTAGGTACAAGAGCTGAAAATAAGTTTTATCACCATGCCGATGGACATCCAAAATGTTTTACAGGTTATACAAGAGTAACATCAGGATTAACAGATTGTTTAGTAACGTGTGCATGTTGTAACAAAGGAGTAACAAATAGTAGATGTATTTTTGTTTACCCACCAAGATCTGTTGATGGAATCCACGACTACCATATTAATTATGGATGTGATGTCTGTAAGGAACAAAAACGTTATTGTGGTTGTGATTGTGGTGAGGAACCTTGTGGTACATGTGGATGGGAATGTAAAACTCACCCTTGTGCTCTTATAACGGGAGTTACCCCAACACCAATGCCAATTGTTCCATTATTGTGTAAACCTTGTCAACCAACCCCTACACCAACACCAACTCCAACCCCATCACCCGTTTATTGTGAAGTAACCCCTACTTGTGATGCACCTTGTCCTGATTGTGATACGTGTGATGAATGTATTGATTGTATTACTTGTGCAACCACAGGTTACACATCAATAGAAGATACTTGCGAAAAAGATCCTTTATGGGATTCATTATCTAATGCGTTTTCTGTTAAATTTTCAGGAGACCCAAAAAATCCAAAAATATGTGTTAAAGTATTAAGATTTACCGGTGATTGTGTTACAACAGGAAGTTGTGCAACAACAGGGATAACACAAATGACAGGATATACAATTGATACTTATTGTTCCCCAAATGGGATTTATGATTATTGTTTAACAAGATGTGATTCATTTTTTGATTTAGAAAAATGGATGTTGATTGATGTTGTATGGAGAAGATATACTTGGCTTGATACTTGTGATTTACAATGGAGAGGAGGATTAGGTGATATAACAGAATTAAAATATTTGGATTCATTAGTGAATGATACCACTAAATTAATAAAACCTCCATATACTCATGAAAATTGTAGTATTGACCCCGAACAAATAGAATTAGTAAAACTTAACCAAAAATGGTTAAATGATTTAGAATATAGAATGGGTAGATTAAAAATCTATGTTAATGGAAAACCATTTTTTACTATTGAGAACTTTGAAGAAGTTATTCCAAGAGCATTAGATACCGATAAAGAAAGACAAATTGGGGTACCATTTAATATGTCTTGGGGTGGTGGAACTCAAGGATTACATGAAAATTTAATTTTTTCATCATGTACTTTACCTTACACAGATTATATTCAAGACCCCGAATTATTTCCTGAAAATGTTCTTAGTGGAACTACATTTGCGGGAATGAGGACAAACATTTTATTAGAACAAAATTTTGGTGGTACTTTTGAAGGAGGTATTTCACAATTTAGAATGTATGTTGATCCATTAACCGCTCCCGAAATAAAACATAATTTTAAAATATTAAAGGACAAATTTAGTATGTTTGATCCTGATTGTCCTGATTGCAACCCTATTGAATGTAAAACCAATGATTTTAAGTTCCCTGTTTGTGATATAGATTATGAAATTATACCTGGATCAACTCCAAGTCCAACCCCAACTCCAACATCTAACACATGTTGTGTTGTCAATTATGAAGCTCCTCTTCCAAATAGTAGTGTTATTATAAATGGTATTACTATAACTGGTTCAGGTACAGGAAGAATAACTCCTTTCTCAACTTCAGTTCCAGTGGCGGCAACTTGTGAAACAAATCTTATCACATATACAAATACTGTAGAACTTGGTGACGATTCTCCACCATATACCGGACCCACAAATTTCATATATACAATGACCTTTAGTAGTCCAGTTAACAATTTATTAATACATTTAATCGACTATACCACCCCTGAAACATTTACAATAACCACAAATACTGCAAACCCATCTATCGTTCCTTGTGATGGGTGTTGTTATAACATAACAAATAATTTAATAACTGTTGGACCTCCCGGAACAGGGTGTCGAAACCTATCCCCATCAAAATTTGGTGGATCTGGACAATTTACAATTGCGGCAGCAACTTCTTATACTACAGTAACAATTTCTGGACCTGGCGGAGGTGGTGGAACATTATTAAAAATATGTGATTTAAATTTCACAACTCCTACACCAACTCCAACTCTAACCCCTACACCAACACCAACTATTGGTACTGTACCGGAGGTTCCTGGAGATCCAGCAGCATGTACAGATGGTATGGATGTAGTATTTTTACTTGATTATACGGGAAGTATGGGGGGTGGAATTAACAGTATTAAATCTTCGATAATATCAATTGTTAATACAATTCAAACAGAATCAAATAATAATTACAGACTTGGTTTGGTAACATTTGATGAATATCCTGGTCCTGGTGTGTACGGATATGGTTCAAATTTTGAATACACTTCTTTACCTATTTCACAAAGAAAAATTAATACTGGTTCATCAGGAATTTATCAATGGATAACCGCATGGGAAAAAATGGGAACTAATAATATTGCAACATTTACAACACAATTAAATAAATTAAACGGTATAGTCCCGTTAGGTAGTGGATCAGGGCAACCAGAGCCAAGTGATATGGGAGTAGATTTGATATCAACTAATAATTATTTAGGATATGAATATATTGCTGGTACATTTAGACCAGGGGTTTCAAAATTAATAATATTAATAACTGATGCTCCACCTAGTGGTGACGATGATGTTTACAATTCAACAGACGTAACCTTTATTAATGGGTTAATACCCCAATTGTTTGCTCAGAATATAAGAGTATTGTTAATGACATCCTATACTACAAGTACTGCTCTCAATACTTTAGCAACAGGAACTAATGGGTCTGTAACAATTGGATTTAATCCTACTAGCATAATAACTGCAATACAAAACATTTGTCCTTAATATATATAAATATAAAATGCAAACAGTACTTATAAGTTCACTTAGTTATTTAAATCAATATGGAGATATAACTTTTTATCCTCAAACTGGTGGTACCGTACCTATCGGTATTCAACTTATCCCTTATTATTATACTGCGGATTATGTTTATGGTCAATATATTGTTTGTTTTACGGCGTCTAGTGAATGTTGTAATTTTACTTTTCCCGACACTTTTATTACTCCAACCCCAACTATAACACCTACTATAACACCTACCCCAACATTAACACCTACCCCAACATTAACACCTACACCAACTAACACAAAAACTCCAACACCAACTAACACAAAAACTCCAACACCAACCGTAACATCAACAGATCCACCCCCAACACCTACACCTACCATAACATCAGGGTTACCTACAACACCAACACCAACACCAGAAACACTTTATTGTTTATCACCTAGTATATTACCAATTCTTAATAATTCTGTAACATATAATGGGGTAACAATTACAGCGTCAGGTAGTGGAGGTGTTGCCAGTTTTCCAGGTTCAGGACAATATAGTTGCGTACCACTTATTGGTGGAAATTCTGCTTTCGGTACCATAATTCTTGGAAGTAGTTTTACTACCCCAATAAACTTTACATATACATTAACTTTTAGTACACCAGTAAATAATATTATAATAAGACTACTTGGGTATGATGCCTGTCTATTTGGTACTTGTAATGGTGGTCAATTACCCCCTTATGCTGAAAGTTTTACATTAACAACAAATGGTGGTGGAACACAGGCAATTACAGCTAATGCTGTAACTATGGATATTAATGGTAATACGTTATCTGTTTATAGTGGTTCAGGGGCACCGTGTACTTTTAACTCTGGTCAATATAATTATGGTAGTGGGGTTTTTAAAATTTCTTCAACATTACCTTATACAACTCTAACCATTATTGGACCAGGAGGTTTAGGTGGAACCATATGTGATATTTGTGCGGATTCTATTATTCCATCAACACCAACTATAAACTTATGTTTACCTCCTTGTAGTTTAGGTTTTGACAGTTATAGTTCAAACACAGTTGGTCAATTAGTTGTTGGTAGTATAACAGGTGGATGTGGTTTTATAACATCTTATGTTATTTATTGGTATGATTTAAATGGAATTGTCCAATTAGTAAGTGGTTATGGTCCATTAATTCCGGGTTACACAACATATACCGTTACCCACCCATTAACAGGCTCTTCATCTCCTCCAATACCTTCGGGAACATATACACCAGTATTACAAGCAATTGTAATTGCGGGAATAACATATACCTCAACAGGTTTAAGTGGTACCACAATATCAAATTTAGATTGTCTTAATAATATTGATGTTGTTGTATCATCATTCAGTTGTGAAAACTGCACCGAAATTGGACATTATAAATGTAGAAAATCATACTCTACTACACCAGGATCCAATGTAGTTCCAGGGTCATTGTCAACCACATTTAATTTAGATCCAACACAACCTTATTTTGCATACTCTTTTAACGGAGAAGTAGTTCCCGATAAATTTAAAATAACTTTTGTTAATCAAGATGGAACAAATTATAGTGATCCAATTGTTGTTGAATATATTGAAGTTGGTCAATACGTTATTGGAAATACCGATTGGAGGGTTTCTACAATACCTAAAAGAATTCAGACTTTTAATTCAAACGCATACTATGGCAAACCAATTAACTTAACTAATTTTACAATAAATAATGGTGACTATCTAATATTAGAAGTTATTCCAAACACAGGAATAACTCAAACAAGTTGGGATTTATATTTTACGTGTTTGGAAACATTTAATTGTGAAAGTTGTTTGGAGACAAATCCAATATTTAAAATTCTTGAGTCTTCAATAAGTACATCATTAGACATATGTAATGTACTTACTTTTAATGCAAATGCCATAGGATGTCCTTCATATGGTAGTGAAGATATTTTTAAATATATGCACTCAGTATCAGGTCAATCATTAGATACTAATTTTTATACTACAATTGGTCAATCATCGTACCAAGGATTAGGTGGATACGGTCTTACTGGGGGGTTATCTTTTAACCCTATTTGTCAACAGTTAGGAACTTCAATTACCCCTAATTGTCTTACAAATCCTGGTGAAGTTATAAATTTTGTAAAATCAGGACCAACAATAACAATTACTTGTTCTTCTCTAACAACTAGAGATAATTTTTATAACACATATATGTCAATATATAATATTTTACCAGGATGGACCCCAACACCTCCATCTCCAACTAATATTAATTATTATAAATTTATTTACTTTAAAAATATTGAACCTTTATCAACTAATAGTACTTGTGGTGATGCACAATATAATGTTACTACGTATCGTATTCACCCAAGTTCAATTTTAACAACAAGTGGAAGTATTGGTGCTTGGGTATTAACCATAAATTCATCAACGATAACAAATCAATATCCACAATTAAATTGTGTTAATTGTTATTCAGTTGCAGACAATATAGTTAATGTTGTTAATGATTTCAACCCTATTTATGATGTTAATGTTACCACAACAAATGGGTTAAAGTGGGACATACCATTTGTTGGTTATAGCCATATGTATTCTCCTCCAACACCAACAACACCAAGTACTTGGATGGGGAACGCAAGGTTAGCAATACCGTATTATTCTACAAGAACATTACCTTATTCGGGTAGTCCATTAACTTTTATACCAACTTTATCTGCAACAACTTGTAACTTTAGTTGGATGAATTTTATAAATCAAATTGATTCAACTAATGGAAACGAGTCTCAATATTTTGCAGAAACGTTTTTTGAGTATTATTTTGTTTTAACGGACCCTCTTAATCCAACATATTATGAATTACGTTTATCAAACGGAACCGTAATCTATGAGAGAAATGCATCTTTCCCAAGTGGTAATGTTGTTGATAGTAATTATTTTATTTAAAATAATTTTAGATTGTATTTATATTTAAAATGATAACACGAATAACTTCACCATATTATAGTGGTCAAACCGCAGAAATAATTTTTTCTCCATGTAGTGGAGGGACAATAAATTTAGGAACTCATTTATTACCATATGATTATGTGAGTGATAATTATGAGGGATCATATAGTCTGTATTTTTCGGGATTTTCCATATACTGTGATTTTAATATTCCATGTCCATGTGATTTAATTGTGGAATTCCCTACACCAACCGTAACTAATACTCCCACACTTACACCAACAAAAACTCCTACACCCACACCTACACCAACCTCAACAGATCCTCCTCCGACACCGACACCAACCTCAACAGATCCTCCTCCAACACCATCTAATACTCCAACAAATACTCCAACAAAAACAACAACACCAACACCAACCACATCTTTTGGGTTTACGCCAACAAATACCCCAACACCAACTATAACACCAAGTACTGGATCAATAAATTTGTGCATACCACCTTGTAGTTTAGGGTTATCTAATTATATACAAAATACTGTGGGTCAAATAATCTGTGGCAATCTAACCGGATCATGTGGTAGTATTACGGCATACACAATTTTTTGGTATGACTCGTTAGGTAATATTGCCTTGAAATCAGGATTTGGAACGCCATATTCATTTGTTGGTTCTTATAATTATAACCACCCAATGACGGTTTTTAACTCACCAATGTTACCACCAGATACATATACCCCAATACTTCAAGCGGTAACAATTGCTGGAACAACTTATACCTCAACAGGAATATCAGGAACAACTGCGGCATTGATGAGTTGTTTTGACTCTTCACAATTAACTGTAGAATCATTTAATTGTAGTAATGGAACACTAACAGGAAATTATGAACATAGAGTACAATTTACCGCAGGACCTGGATCTGCAGTTCCACCTTCAAGTATGTATTCACATTTCAATATGGATCCAAGTAAAAAATATTTTGCATTAGCATTTAGAGGGAATCTTATTCTTGATACATTGAAAATAACATTTATGGGATCAAATTACGGAAATACCCCAATTGTTGTTGAGTTCATAGATATAGGTGGATTATCTTGTTCATCAGGTCCACCAGCATTAGATAAAGGTATTGATTATAGGGTTGCCGCTTTACCAAAAAAATATGTGTTTGATTCAATAAATGCAACTAATAATTATTTTCATAAAATTCTAAATTTAAGTAACTTTGTAATAAATAGTGGGGATTATTTAATCCTTGAAGTTATACCAAATTCAACACAAAATCAAACAAGTTGGGATTTTTATTTTACGTGTTTAGAAAATTTTAATTGTGAAACTTGTATTAATAATTATATACCATATCCTTATGGTCAACAAATTATACTTTCTTCTATTACACCAACATTTAATTTTGATTGTAATAGACTTACTGTTCTTCTTCAAGTTGATGGTTGTGATATATCAACTCTTTTGACTGAAGATATATTTAAATATATTCATTCAGATTTCTCAAGTTTAAGTAATCCTTTTTTACCATCAAGAAATAGTTTGCCGAGTTCTAACTGTGGTTGTGGTGGAGGCCAGTCGCAGGTTAATCGAATAACAAATAATAATTTTTTAGGGTTTGGTAGCAATTCGATGCCTTTATCTCCAACTGGTGGTGGTTGTCTTATTATTAGTGCAGGTACCACAACTTTGTGTACGACTAATTCACCTAACACAATAAGTATAACTAAAGTTAATAATGTAATTACCATAACGTGTTCAAGTTTAACAGATAGAGACGCATTTTTTAACTCATACCAATCACAATTAACTGCAATTGGTTGGTTACCAACACCACCATTATCCACATCATTAAATTATTATAAGGCAATAGTTTTAGATCATTACCAACCATTGAATATAAATTCAAATTGTGCTGACAATCAGTTTGTATTTAGATCTTGGAATGTTCACCCATCTTCTTCGGTAACCACACCAAATGCTCCCGGAAATTTTCAAATGATAATAACAATGAATTTGATAACAAATAATTACGGTGGTGGCAATCCTATTTGTGTTTCATCTTGTTCGGCAACAACTGGAAATTTTGTGGCAAATATTATAACTCCAAGTTATAATATTGATCCCAGTTATAGTTCAACTTCTAATACCGCACTTAGAAGTATTAACCCTTTTGCAAGAACAGTTTCTGTTGTAAATATCCCTAGTGGTCCAGTAATGTACGCTCAAGATGTAACTTCTTTGCAGTTCCCTTGGTATTCAACTATAACATACCCATATTCAGGAAGTCCATTAACAATAATACCTTCTTTATCTGCCACAACTTGTGACTTCGGGGGTGCTGATGGATTTTATAAAATCCAAACAGATAATGGAACATGGTTGCCTCTATCACTTAGTTGTGAATCCGCTTTTTGGAGTCCTAGACCGCAAGTTTATGGCCCTACTGATCCAAATATATTAATTGACCCAAATTTGGTTTCTATATCTACGCTTACAAGGTATGCCGTACATAGAACTGATATAAATGACCCAAGAAGCTTTGACATATATGTTGGGAATTTTAATCCGTCAGCGGCAATCCCATGGACTGGAAGTTATCCGGCTTTAATTTATCGTCAAGTAGGTGCAAACCCCCCAATTATTATTGATCCTAATTATTTCGTATAAGTTTTATTTAAAATAATTTTAGATTGTATTTATATTTAAACAAAGATGAGTCAAACTATATTAATAGCAAGTGTTAATTATAATGGTGAAATTGCAACTGTTTTATTTAAACCTGACAATGAAAATATTGTTATTAATTTAGGTAATGTTGTTTTACCTTATTTCTTTAATGCCTCATTACTATCTCCACCAAGAGAAATATATGGTACATATACAATTTTAATTTTAGGTAACGATGGTAATTGTCGAACAAATTGTCCAAACATACTACAAGTACCAAGACCAACACCTACGCCTACGCCTACAGTAACAACTACAAGAACTCAAACACCAACAGTAACACCAACAATTACACCAACACCAACTTTTGATCCATGTAAGGTTCCGACTCCAACCCCAACAGTTACCACCACACAAACAAAAACTCCAACCAATACTCCAACACCAAGTGCAACTTGTACAAATCCTTGTGGTTGTCCTGAACCAAGTAAAACCCCAAGACCAACAAAAACTCCGAGATTAACTCCGAGTGCAACAAGTGGATATTGTTATCCAACACCAACTGTTACACCAACATTAACTCCAACATTAACTCCAACAACAACACCCGTTTGTTCAACATGTTCTGCGGTTAGTGAATTACCTATTACAGGTTCTTCAGTAATTGCCAATGGTATAGTAATAACATCGTCTGGTTTTGGCGATATAATACCTAACCCATATGGTAGTTATAATTCTTGGTGTGTATTACCACCAAATTCATCTTCAAATACAACACTTTTAGGTCAGACATCATCATTTACTTATACATTAACTTTTAGTACTCCGGTAAATAATATTGATATAAGATTACTTGGATATACAATGAATATTTTAGGATCAGAATCATTTACTTTTTCAACAAATATTGGAAACTCGGTTTTATCTTCTTGTGATTATTGTTGTGCAACAATTAATGGGAATATTATTACTGCAATTGGTTGTCCTTCAGGGTCACCTGATCCAAATAGTGGTGGAGGAACATTCACAATTTCAAATTCAGTTCCATTTACATCATTAACAATAACAGGACCAGGTGGTCAAGCAGGTACATTAATAGATATATGTTTAGATTCTTTAGTTCCAATAATTCCACCATTTTCAGGATCTTCATTTCTTTTAGTTGCAACATACTCACCAGGAATATATCCAGAAACAATAAACTCTTTTTACGAGTTATATCTTGATAAACCGTTGGATAATGATATTATTTTATACTTTAAAAATAAACTTTATTTAAGACCAAGAAGTTTTATTGAGATAACAGAATCAATATATATCCCAATTGGCGAATCTTATGGTACCACCCAACATATTAGTAGAACTGATTATTCGTTGTTAAATGGAGAATCAGAATTTACATATTTTGATCTTATTTATTATGAAGAAATATTTTATACTATAAATATATTAACATATTTTAATCCACCAATCCCAACACCAACTCCTACACCAACTCCTACACCAGAACAATTGATTAACCCAATAATAACTGAAAACGATGAATATATTGGTGTTGGTGAAAATGAATATTTGATGTTTGTTGATCCTGAACAAAATATTTTTAACGCTATTTTAACAACAATTGGTGATTATATATCGGTTGGAGTTGACCAATTTTTAAGTTTTATTAATCCACCGACATTTACTCCGACACCAACACCGACTCCGACTCCGACACCAACTCCAACACCCACCCCAACACCGAGTCCATATATTTTATAATAACTCAATTAATACCAACAATAAACTAAAATTAATGATATTTATAAAATAAAAAGATTATGGCATTAACAGGAAAAACAATTGGGGAATTAACATACCTTTCGGAAGTAACAACGGATACATTATTTCCCGTAGAGTTGAGTGGGGATACATACCATATATCGTATTCCGCTTTCACTAATTCAAACTATAACGAAGGAACTTACGATGATTTATATTCATTCGCCACAGGTGGAACACTAACCGCTGGAAGTTATTATTTAATGACTGATTACCAAGCTTGTTATGATCAACCAAACTACAATAATGTAAAAAATCCAATTACAACGGGTAACTATAAAACAGGAACAACAGAACCAATTTTATTATTGGCGATATCTACAACAGGGTTTTCA
>Ga0209500_10000081_pt1 | contig 89656 bp, 78 predicted proteins | sample S_140212_EF_Meta_FD_187323 | JGI IMG/M metagenome (GOLD analysis project Ga0209500, IMG submission 187323) | Freshwater microbial communities from Lake Simoncouche, Canada to study carbon cycling - S_140212_EF_MetaG (SPAdes) (version 2) | ecosystem: Environmental > Aquatic > Freshwater > Lake ...
CCCTTAAACGGCACCACATCCAGAGAGCATCTGGGCGTGTGACGCTGCCCCCTGAAAGCCCGGCACGATATCCGGTGTCGCTCCAGCCTTGAAACTGGTATTTCCCTCCCCCCCGCGTCGGCCTTGCGCGGGTACGAGGATAGCCCCGAAAAGCGCGTCCGCCTCCAGCGGGAAATCCGGTTCATGCAGAAGCGGTGGGGAGCGGTGGTCGAGACCGACCCCTCTTACAACCCCAATCGCTCGATGCGAACCGGTGGCTACACGCTGCCGTTGCCGAAGCATTCGCTGACATTCCGATGACGAGTTTGGTACAATCTGCCCCGAGCGAGGGTTTCGCGGCTCGGAAGTCGCGGCGGCGGCGCGTTGAGAGAGACGCTCGGCATGAAAAATGAGTCGATCTACGACCGGATCCTCCTGCACCTGTTCCACTCAGGAGACGCGGTGCCCGGGGCGCGCGTTGTGGAGACGCAACTCGCGGCCCACCTCGGGGTGAGTCGGATTCCCGTGCGTGAGGCGCTCGGCCGACTGCGCGGCCAGGGCCTGCTGGTCAGTGACGGTAAGGGGCAGGGAATGCGTTTGCGCGAATGCTCGCCCAGTGAAACGATGCAGTTATACGAGTATCGCGAGTTCCTCGAGGGGGCAGCTGCCCGGGCGGCCGCCCTGCGTGCCACCCAGCGGGACGTGGCGCGACTGCGCGAACTCGCCGATCACGCTGCCGACCTCGCCGCCCGTGGGCTCTTCGAATACCCGCAATGGCGGGAGGCCGACCACGCGTTCCACGCGGCCCTGGCGGATGCCAGCCACAACGACCGCATCAACCGGTCCATGAAGACACTGCTCGCGGAAATGCATGGCCTATTCTACGGCGAGATTTACCGCCGCCTAGCGAACGCGCGGGGCAGAGAAGTGAGCCGCGCCGAAGCTTTTCGCCACGCAGGTGTCGCGATGCACGAACACGCAGCCGTGCTGGACGCGATATCCGCACGCGACCCCAAGGAGGCTGAGCGCAGGGCGCGGTATCACGTGCGACGGGCTTCATATCGAATCAGCAAGGTCATGGTCGCCTTCGCTCAGGCGAGCAAGGCCGTGTCAACATCCGACTGACGCGGTGCTCCGGCGGCACCGGAGAGGCCCGTGCGGCGACGGTTTGATGCCGAATACAAGGCCCGCATCCTCCGGGAGGCGGATCAACTCACCGGGCCCGGGCAGCTTGGAGCCCTCCTGCGGCGGGAAGGCCTCTACTCGTCGCACCTGTCCGTGTGGCGAAAGCAGCGAGAAGCGGTCTTCAGCCTGTCATCCCCGCGCCTGTGCTGACATGCCGCATTGTTCACCGGCGGTGACATGCTCGGAACCACCAGCGCTGATGAGCGCGATCGCGGCGTTCACGTCGCCCACGAAATACGAGGGCACGATCAGGATGGCGCAGGTCGCCATCGCGACGGCGGCGAGAAACTGCCGCGCCCGCTCCTTTTCGCCAAAGACCTGGCCGATCGACCGCACCGCTTGCAGGAAGCCGAGCGCCCGCGTCGCGTCGCCGGGAGGTACGGCCGCCGACCGGGCAGACCAATGAGAGTTGGAGCATGGACTTCATGGCCGATCAACTGGTCGGCGGGCAGCGGTTCCGGCTGCTGGAGTGAGCACCTGTGGGCCTCCATCAACGGTGTGAAGCTCGACTTCAGTAGGCCACGAAAGCCTACGGATAACGCAGTGATCGAATCATTCAACGGCAGGCTTCGCGACGAGTGCTTGAACCAGCATTGGTTCTTGTCGCTCGATGAAGCACGGGCCGTGACACAAGCGTGGAGGGACGACTACAATCGCGTCCGTCCGCATGATGCTCTGGGCAACCGGACGCCATCGGAGTTCGCGCGGCCGGTAGCTGGGCATGCCCAGCTACCGGCCCTGCACGGCTAACAGCCCGACTTGTATCAAGACGGGGGCACCGTCACTCGGCGCAAACGATCATCCGCCGACGGCCTAACATCCCAGGGTTTTTCACCATGAATATCTCCATCCATGCCGACCGTCCGGCGCTTGGTCAGGCGGCTGCCGATCAAACCGCGGAGTCGCTCCTGGCCACGTGCCGGGACCGCGGCACCGCAAACCTCGTCGTCGCCACCGGTGCCTCGCAGTTCGAGGTGCTGGCCGCGTTGAGCGACATGCAGACGATCCCCTGGGAAGCGATCACGGTGTTTCACCTCGACGAATATGTCGGGCTCCCGAATGGCCATCCCGCCAGTTTTCGGCTGTACCTGCGCGAGCGATTCATCGACCGCCTCCCGAAGCCCCCGGCCGCATTCCACGAGATCGACGGCAACGCCGATCCTCGGGCAGAGGTTCGCAGGCTCGCGGGCCTCGTGCCCGCCGGCGATTTCGACGTGTCGCTGATCGGGATCGGCGAGAATGCCCACCTGGCATTCAACGATCCGCCCGCCGAGTTCAAGACCGAAGAGCCCTATCTGGTCGTGGCGCTCGACGAGCGCTGCCGCCGCCAGCAGGTCGGAGAAGGCTGGTTTGCGACGCTCGACGACGTGCCGACGCATGCCATTTCCATGTCCGTGCGACGGATCCTCGCGTCCCGCACGCTGATCTGCTCGGTGCCCGATCAGCGGAAGGCGGAGGCGGTGCGGGCGTCGGTGGAAGGCCCGCTCACGCCCGACGTGCCGGCGTCGGTTCTGCGGCAGCATCGCGACTGTCGGTTTCATCTCGACCGCGCGTCGGCCACGCTGCTGCGGCCTGCCAAGGCGGGGGCGCACGCATGACCCCGCTCGACCTGCAGCTCAACGGCTATCGGGGCGTGGATTTCAATACCGACGACCTGTCGCTCGAAGCCATGCAGCGGGCGTGCGCCGCATTGAAAGCCGACGGCGGCGGCCGGATGCTGGCCACGGTGATCACCGACCAGCTCGACCGTATGGTCGCCCGCATCGAGCGGCTGGCGGAGTTTCACGCAGCGGATGTTCATATCCGCGACGCGATGGCCGGGATCCACGTTGAAGGGCCCTTCATCAGCCCGCTACCGGGGTATGTCGGTGCCCACCCGGCCAAGCACGTGCTCCCCGCGGAAGTCTCAGCAGCCCAGCGGCTCGTCGATGCGGGCCGCGGCCTCGTGCGCATGGTCACGCTGGCACCGGAGCACGACCGCGGCCTGGCCACCACGCGGTGGCTCGCGGGACGGGGCGTGATCGTTTCTGCCGGCCACTGCGATGCCTCGGTCGCTCAGATCCGCAGCGCCGTCGATGCCGGCCTCTCCGCCTTTACGCATCTGGGCAACGGCTGCCCGCTCTTGCTCCACCGCCACGACAACATCATCCAGCGCGTGCTGTCGCTGAACGGGCTGCGGTGGGTGATGGTGGTTGCCGACGGCGTGCATGTGCCGCCACTGGTGCTCCGCGACTACATCATGCGGATCGGCATCGGTCGCACGATCGCCGTCACCGATGCGACGGCGGCCGCCGGCATGGGTCCGGGCAAGTACATGCTTGCCGGGCAGGAGGTGATCGTGGGGGAGGACGGTGCCGCGTGGGCAGCCGACCGCACCCACCTCGTCGGGTCGACCGCGACGATGGCTTTCATTCGGCAGGTGCTCCGCAAGGATGTCGGCCTCTCGGCCGAAGAGGTCGACCAGGTGACGTCTTTGAACCCATCGCGGGCGATCGTCGACTCCCCCGCATTCGTATGAGCTGCTTTCATTCCAACCGGCCCCCCGTTTCCGGTAAGCTCTGCTGCTCCTCCCTGGCGACACTAATTCTCGAGGGCTCCTACCGCCACATGCCGATCTATCGCAACGACAGCGTCGACGCCGAATTCAAGGAATAGACGTTCCGAGCCACCCTACGCCACGCCAGCCACGCCAGCCATGCAACCGATCAATACCGTTGAAGATCTCGAGGACGAACTGAGCCGGCCCACGCCGGGGGTGCACGACGCGCTCCGGTCGTTCGATGGTGACGTGCTCGTACTCGGCGCCGGCGGCAAGATGGGGCCAACGCTCGCCCGCATGGTCCGCCGCGGCCTCGATGCGATCGGCCATAACGCGCGGCGGGTGATCGCTGTGTCGCGGTTCTCGTCCGCCGCGGCCGCCGCCGGGCTCCAGGCACACGGCGTGGAGACCGTCGCCTGCGACCTGCTCGACCGCGACGCCGTCGCCGCGCTTCCTGACGCGGCCAACCTGATCTTCATGGCCGGGCAGAAATTCGGCACGAGCGACACCCCGGAAGTCACCTGGGCGATGAACACGCTCGTGCCGGCGCACGTGGCCGACCGCTACCGCGCCTCGCGAACGGTCGTCTTCTCGACCGGCTGCGTCTACCCGCTCTCGGCCGTCGGCGGCCACGGATCGCACGAGGACGATCCACTCGGCCCTCCGGGCGACTACGCCAACTCCTGCGTTGGACGGGAGCGGGTGTTCGAGTTCTTCGCCAAGCGGCACGGCACGCCCGCGGTGATGTATCGGCTCAGCTACGCGATCGACCTGCGGTACGGCGTGCTCTGCGACGTGGCCACGAAAGTGGCCCGCGGCCTCCCAGTCGATGTGACGATGCCCGCGGCCAACGTCATCTGGCAGGGTGATGCCAACGCCCGCGCGATCCAGTGCCTGACGCAGACAGCCTCGCCCCCGGTCGCCCTCAACGTGACGGGGCTCGAGCCCGTCTCGATCCGCTGGCTCGCCGGCCAGTTTGGCGACCGCCTCAACCGCCCGCCTGTGATCACCGGCACGGAGGCCGCGAGCGCATGGCTGTTCGACGCCCGGCGTTCCTACGACTGGTTTAGTCCGCCCACGGTGGGCATCGACGAGATGATCGAAGCGCAGGCCGAGTGGGTGCGGCGCGACGGCGCGACGCTCGGCAAACCGACACACTTCGAGGTTCGCGATGGCCAGTTTTGATTTCCGTGCGGCGCTCGACGCCGGCTGCGCCATCCCGGCACAGCCGCTGGCCCTGACGGCATCCCGCCGGCTCGACGAACGGCGGCAGCGGGCGCTGAGCCGCTACTACATCGCCGCTGGGGTGGGCGGGCTCGCCGTCGGCGTGCACACGACGCAGTTCGCGATTCGTGATCCGAAGATCGGCCTCTTTCGACCGGTGCTGGAACTGGCGGCTGCGGAGATGAGCCGCGCGGATCGGCCGCTCGTGCGGATCGCCGGCGTCTGCGGTCCGACACATCAGGCGGTGGCCGAGGCCGGGCTGCTCCAGGATCTCGGCTACCACGCGGGGCTGCTCAGCCTCGCCGCCCTGGTCAGCGCCGACGTGGATCAGCTCGTCGATCACTGCCGGGCCGTGGCCGCGGTGATCCCCGTCGTGGGGTTCTACCTGCAGCCGAGCGTGGGGGGCCGCGTGCTGCCGTATGCGTTCTGGCGCCGGTTTGCCGAGATCGAGGGCGTGGTGGCAATCAAGATCGCCCCCTTCAACCGCTATCAGACACAGGACGTGGTGCGGGCCGTGATCGACGCGGGCCGCACCGACATCGCCCTCTTCACCGGCAATGACGATGCAATCGTCGCCGAACTGCTCACCCCCTTCCGCTTCGGCGGCACGGAGCGGCGGATCGTCGGCGGCCTGCTCGGCCACTGGTCGGTCTGGACGCGGAGGGCCGTCGAGCTGCTCGACCGCTGCCGCCGCGCCGACGCCACGCCCGAGCTGCTCCGGCTGGGCGCCGAGGTCACCGATTCCAACGCCGCGTTTTTCGACGCGGCCAACGGCTTCCGCGGCTGCATCGCCGGTCTGCACGAGGTGCTCCGGCGGCAGGGCCTGCTCGAGGGGCTGTGGTGCCTCGACGAGCAGGAAACGCTCGGTCCGGGACAGTTGGCCGAGATCGACCGCGTCTACGCCGCCTATCCGCATCTCAACGACGACGACTTCGTATCGCGGCACCGGGACGAGTGGCTTGGCTGATCCCGCGGGCTCCTCCGCAGCGCGGTCCATCAGCCGATCACGGTCCACTTGCCGCTGGTGAAGGTGCCGTTGACCGGGCTGCCGTTCCCTCGTCGCCGAGGAGCGCGAGCAGGTTTTGCAGGTCTGCGTCGCTCAGCCCCTGCTTGACCTGCCCCCATGAATGCCGCCAGTTTCTAAGTTAGGTTTTTGCCCTCCAACAGACCAGCCCTGTGCGGTTGCCGAGGCGTAGCCGAGGCGACCGCACAGGGCTGCCGCGCCTCGGGAGCCGGGGGGCGATACCCAAGGGCACTGTGCGGTCGGACAGTGTTGTAGTGCTGCCGCCACCGCTCGATGAGTACCTTGGCCTCGAGCAGCGTGTCGAACGCTTCCCGTGCCAGCAGCTCGTCCCGAAGCAACACGAAAGAAGCTCTCCACGTAGCCGTTCTCCCACGGTGAACCAGGCTCGATGAACAACGTCTTCACGCCAACTCGCCCCAGCCACTCCCGGACACACTTGGCCGTGAACTCACTCCCGTTATCGCTGCGGATGTGTTCCGGGACCCCCTGATGGACGAACAGGTCGCTCAGCCGTTCGAGAACGTCCTCGCTCGTGAGCCTCTTGGCAACGTCGATCGCCAGGCACTCCCGAGTGAACTCATCCACGATCGTCAGCATCCGGATCAGCCGGCCATCGGATGTGCGGTCGGCCACGAAGTCGTAGCTCCACACGTGATTGCGATGGGCTGGCCGTAGCCGGATGCATGAGCCGTCGTTCAGCCACAGCCGCCTTCGCTTGGGCTGCTTTTTAGGCACCTTCAGCCCCTCCTCACGCCAGATCCGCTCCACCCGTTTATGGTTCACTCGCCATCCCTCCCAGTGCAGTAGAGCCGTAATTCTGCGGTATCCGTAGCGGCCATACTCGCAGGCCAGCCACACGATCCGCGTCACGAGACGGGGCTCATCATCTGGAACATGCCGCTGCCGTCGCTGCGTGTTCCGATGCTGCCCAAGCAAAAGACATGCCCGGCGTTCGCTCAGTCGATCACGGCCAAGAGCATCTCTGACATGCTCGACCGCTCGCCGCCGCTTCGCCGGGCTCAGAAGTTTCCCGATGCGGCCTCTCGAAACGCCAGAGTCGAGTTCCGCATCAGCGAGAAGCCGCTTCAGCCGGGTGTTCTCTTTCTCAAGTTCCTTGAGACGCTTCGCCTGGTCGATTCGAAGCCCACCGAACTTCTTCTTCCATCGGTAGTACGTCTGCTCCGTCACACCGATCTTCTTGACCGCCATTGGCAACCGTCTTACCTCTCACCACCTCGACTTCGACCTCTCGCAGTTTGGGGTGATCTGCTCGGCCAGTTCTTTCTTTCCGCGTGGCATTGAATGCCCTCCTTTGGTTTTGACACCACCAGATTATCGCTCTGGGAGTGGTGCCGCTAGAAGGGGGGCGGGTCAGGAGCGAGATCATGATACGCGATCTACCGCCTCGGGAGAGGGGATGCCCCGATGCCCGATCACTCCTGCAGCGGAGTTGAGCGGAAGCGGTCGATCGAGTCGGTCTTCTGGGTGAGGAGCGAAAGAAGCCTAGAGTTGACGAACAGCTTCTCCCGGCCCACTTCCAGCTCGTGGAGCAGGCCGATCGAGACGAGAGCTTGGAGGTATCGCGACGCAGCTTGCCGCCCAGCGATGCCGGCCTCGACCAGATTTTTGATGCGGCAATAGGGCTGCTCGAAGACCAGATCGATTAGTTCCCGCGTGTAGATTTTTGTCGCGGCACTCTTGACGTGCTCGACGGTCGTAGCCATGAGGCGGCGAATGGAGTCGATCTTGGCCGTGGTCCAGGTGGCCGTCTCCTCGACGCCTTGAAGCACAAAAAGAATCCACGGCTCCCACGCATGGTCCCGCGTCACACCCAGAAGGAGGCGATAGTAATCCGCCTTGTGCGCGATGATGAACCGGCTCAGATACAGAATCGGGAGCGGGAGCAGCCCCTGCTCGACCAGGAAGAGACTGTTCAACACGCGGCCGGTCCGGCCGTTGCCATCGGTGAACGGATGGATGACCTCAAACTGGTAGTGGGCGGCGGCCATGCGCACCAACGGGTCCAGCGCGTCATGCCGGTCATGCCCGTGCAGGAAACGTTCCCAGTTGGCGAGCAGTCCCCGAATGCGGTCTTCGCCTTCAGGAGGCGTAAAGATGATCTCGGCAGTGGTGTCGTTGGCAAGCGTGGTGCCGGGAACCCGCCTCACCTGCATCGGGGCATCCTTGATCCTGCTGCAGACGAGTTCCGCCGTGGCCGTGCACAGTGGACGTGTCTGCAACGTTGCGAAGCCGTCCAGCAGGGCATGTCGATACCGCAGGGCCTCCTTGGTCGGCAGATCGGCCGCCTCGTCGTTTCCCAGATATCGAAACAGCCTGTCGGCGGTGGTGACGATGTGCTCAATTTCCGAGCTGGCCTGCGCTTCGAGCAAAGGCAGGGTGTTGATCAGGATCGCGGGATTCGGAAGCAATGCCGCGGAATGTTTCAGCTCGGCGACCGCCGCCCGGGCGGCGATGCACCGCTTCAAAACAGGCGTTGTCTCTAGGTTGATCCTCGGAGGAAGCAGCGGCAGATCGTTGTATGGCAGGTCGGGACGCCACGCCGGCCAAGACGTGTTGTCAAAAGTGGGTTTCTGCGACATGTTTTGATGATACGTTACCGTTGGCGACATGTCCAGAAAACGTGTTGCGTTATTTGTGTTTTGGCGACAATCGTCGTTGAGTCGCCTGCGGCCTAGTTGGCTGATTCTTGTGGTAGCAAGTTTTCAACTTGCCGAGTCCGACAAGATGGAATCTTGTCGCCACAGGGAGAGGTTGAAGGAAATCCGGGCTTTGAGGATCACGTCTCCAAGGCCAAGAATTGACGGGTCAGTTTGTCGACGCGGTCAACCGGATAAACCAGCGACCCGTGGGCAACATCTTCGAATGCTGGAAGCAACTCGCCGTGTCCGGTGTACGGGTGAATGTGGCCGGTCGCGGCAATAAAATTTATTCCCGGCCGTTCAGGGTTGGAAATGGCTTTGAGATGGACGCCGACACGACGCGATTCCTCATGCGGCTGTATGACTGCGACACAGCAGGGCTCTCCAGGCCGCTTGAGCAATTATGGGTTGCCACGGACCTGCCTTCGACGCGGGTGGTCGTGGGAACACAGCGGCCGGGCCTGTTGCAGCGTCGCGACTGATGTGGCCGAAATGTGCCACCCGGCGGGACGGCCTCGAACCAGCCATCCCCTGCCACGAACTGTTGAATCCGTCGAAGGTACCGGCCCCTCAGACCGCGAATCGGCATTTCCTCAGGGTTTTGCACGTGTTCTTCGCAGGGATTTTTTTGGACCCCTCAGCAGAATCTGTGGGTAACAACGGCCTGTATGCATGGGGTCTGCCCCGAGCCCCGAGGTTTCCGAAGGCATAGCACTGACCTGCCCCCCTAAGGATAGCCCGGTCAACGGCACTGCCCCAAGCGTTTCAGCGGTGACGAGCGGTTAGAGCGACTGCTGATCGCGACGGCGGGCGCGACATGTGATGCCGACACGCCGAGAACTGCGCGCCCGCGGCTCTGCGCCATCTCCTTCATCCACCGCTTCGGCTCGGCCCTCAACCACCACGTCCACGCGGCCCGGCGCCAATGGCGACGTGGATCTCTCGCCGTTTGAATTTCTCGATCGTGTAGTCGATCTGGTGCCGCCGCCGAGGAAGCACCGGTATCGCGTATCACGGTGTCTTTGCACCGAACCATCGAATCATCCCGCTGCGGCCCCGCCGTCACGGTACGGACGAAAAGGCAATGCCGGGAATTAGGGAGAAGTCGCAACCTGGATGACGACCATGTCGGTCAGCACATGGAGCTTCGTTCGTTCCATCCGCGAGCCGGTCAGATCCTCGAAGTGTAAAAAAATCGCAGGGTTCTTTCAAGAAATCACAAGTCGTCCTCCATGATGTGGGCTCAATGGCGAGAGGCTCGCCGCTCGCTTGACTTGTGACGATTCATTGCAAGACTTGTGCCGTTCTTAGAAGATGCGATTGCCCTGGGTGCCCCGCTAGTTTCGCTCGACGAATCGATTCACATGAAGCCACGACTCATTTTGGGATTACTGCTGGTATCGGTGTTGGCTGGGTCCGCCGTCGCCGCCAACCCGCCCACTGCCACGACGAACCTACCCCAAGGTGCTGATCATCGGCGATTCCATCTCGCTGGGTTACACCCCGGTGGTGCAAGACCTATTGCAGGGCGTCGCGGAAGTCTCCCATCCCAATGGCAACTGTCAATTCACCGGCAACGGCCTCAAAAATATCCAGCATTGGCTAGGCACGCAGCACTGGGCAGTGATCCACTTCAACTTTGGCATCTGGGATACGCATCTATTGGACACCAACGGCACGATGCTCACCAAGGAGCCCGGCCCGCAGCCCCCCCCCGGCACGCATTTGCGATATACCCCGGCGGAATATCGCGCGAACCTAACGAAGCTGGTTGAAATCCTCGAAGGCACCGGGGCCCGGCTGATTTGGGCGAGCACCACGCCGGTCATGGTCCGAACCGGCCCGCGATTTAACGACATCATCACAAACAACGTCAACGCCGCCGCGATCATGCAAGCTCACCACATTGCCGTGAATGATTTGTACGCGTTTGTGCTGCCGCATGTGAAGACGTGGCAGCACAGCGATGGCTGCCATTTCCTTCCCGCGGGAAGCGCCGAGATTGGCAAACAAGTCGCCGCCTCCATCCAACAGGCATTGCGTCAAGCCCAACCGCACGACAGTCGCTGAGCTACAATCCCCTCGCGCCGCTACCCGCCTCCTGACCGCACCACGTCCGCAGCTCAACGACCAACGCCCAGCACCACCCGAAACCCGTTGTACGAGAAGGCGCGGCTGGGGTTGTTCCCGGAACGGAAGGCGCACCGTCGGCCAGCAATGCCGCGGAACGAACTGGATCGTGTAGCCGATCTCGTGCCGCCCCCACGAAAACACTGGCACCGTTTATCACGGCGTGTTTGCGCCGAACCACCCGCTGCGGCCCGCCGACCAACTGGGGCGAACTCGTGCAGGTGCACGACGACCGCGACACGATTCAAGCGTCACCCGACGAACTGCCCGCGATCGACATCCACTTACTGTGAGCGCCGCAACCAGCCTCGCGTTGGGCGAGCTCGGGGAAGGGCTGCGCCGACGGTGACGATCTGCTCGCCGAGCGGCAGTTTCAGGGGAGTTTCAAAGTCTCGGCACTGCCCGCGGCGCCGTGAACGGTCCTACCCTTCGCCCAAATACTAGCTCGTCAACCGTCTAACGCTAGCGGAAGTGCCGTTGACCGAGCTATCCTTCGCTCGGTGGGTTCACAGCGAAGTCGAGGCAGTTACTCGCCGTGATTGCCTTTCGTCCTTCGACGGCTGGCGTAGCAGGCTGTGGATACACTGCATGCTGGACCGTACGATGCGGTTGCGAGTGCGCAGCATCTGTACAAACTGGAGATTTTCAAGTGGAAACTCGATTCATGGCCGGCAGTGCATGGCCGACTTTTTTCATGGGCAGTGAGGACAGCGGAGCCGCGGGCATGCGAATCAACCGGTGCACCTGCCTCATTCTCATCGGTGTGGCGTTTTTGTATTCAGCGTGGTGCACGGCTGCCGAACCGGTGAGTCAACCGCCTGCTCGTCGCAGTCCCATCAGCACTCATGTGCTGAATACCAGCAGCGGAAGGCCCGCGGCTGAGGTCGCGGTCGCACTTCAACGGCAAGCGGGCAAGGCCTGGAAGAGCGTGGGAGCGGAGCGGACCGATGCGCAGGGCCGCGCGGCGAATCTGTATCCGCCGGAGGAACCGCTTCAGGCCGGCACCTACCGACTGGTCTACGAAACTGGGAAGTATTTCAAGGATCAGGGTGTTCAAACGTTCTTCCCAACCGTGGAAGTCGTTTTCGAGATTGAGAAGACAGACGAGCATTATCACGTGCCCGTACTGGTCAGCCCTTTTGGATATTCCACGTATCGCGGCAGTTGAGAACAGGGATGCGCCACGACCGCGATCGACATCCGCAGCCTCTGACCCCTGCCGAACGCCAGGTCAGCCGTAGGCCAAAAGTTGCTCACCGCCCGCCCCGTGTTTCCTAAGATTCACCGGTCAAAGAAGAGCAAAGGGCGGCCAATGAAGGGGCGACCTATCACAGCGGAGGAGTTTGAGCGGATGCTGAGCGGATGCTAGCCGTCGTGCCGAGCATCGTGGGCGAGGAGGCGTCGTCGAACTGGCGGCACTACCTGCGTGGGTTATGGGCCTGCGGCCTGCGGCTCGGGGAATCACTCGACGTGTGGTGGGACCGCCTTGAGAAAATACTTCCTGTGTTCCCCAAGAACGGCCGAGCCATGCTTCAGGTTCCTGGTGAACTGGAGAAGGGAAATACCGATCGGCTGCTGCCCATCGCGCGGGAGTTCTCCCTATTTCTGACGGAAACTCCCGACGTCGCCCGCACGGGCCCAGTATTCCGCCTCGACGGTAGCCGAGGGCGATACCGTGCCCAGATGAGTCGAGCACGGCGATGCCCATGGGCTTGTAATTGGCTGCACGGGCAGTTTGGCGTGCAGCCTGCAAAATTGTGGAGGCTTGATCGAGTGAGAGGTGTGGCATACGGGATTCCTTTGTTGAAGAGATACTTCCAGAATGATCGTGACGTATTTGAACGGAGCTGTCTTGTTTGCAACACGCCAGATCGATAGCGGGATTGCTACGAGGGCGATACACGGATTTATTGTTTTTTGGTTAGGACTGAGAAAAGCACTTGGATACGATGACAACACGATTTGGAAGCGGACAAGCGGTTCAATGATTAGAGGACGACCAGCTACTGAATGCTGCTGGTGCTTCCACAAGTGATGTGGTGCCTGCGGGACAAACCCACGTTTGCTTTATCGAGCAACCCACGCCCGTTCGGATCGCGTTTCCGCAATAGGCCAGCCTGTTTTTTGAGGCTTGCCCCCACCCCCCCCCACGAGGTAATATTTCGCCTAGATCGACCAACGTCTACCGCGAGGATTCCAATGCCTGCTGCTGTTACGAACTCGATTGGCATGGAGTTAATTGAGATTCCGGCAGGGAAGTTCACGATGGGCAGCCCTGCGGGTGAGAAGGGTCATATGCCCAACGAGGAACAAGTTGCCGTAACGCTGACAAAGCCATTCGCGCTTGGCAAAACCACAGTGACACACGGGCAGTGGAAGCAAGTGATGGGCACGGAGCCGTGGGAGGGACAGGATTACGTACAGGCTGACAAGGATTGCCCCGCTACTTCTGTTTCTTTTTTTGATGCCGATGAGTTTTGCGAGAAGCTGACGGACTTAGAACGCAAGGCTGGAAGATTGAAAGACGCTGAAGAGTACCGGCTCCCGACAGAAGCGGAGTGGGAGTATGCGTGTCGGGCAGGGACGACGACGGCGTTTTCATTTGGGGACGATGCAAAGCAGTTGGGCGAGTACGCCTGGTTTAGTGGCAATACAGCTGACGAGCCATACGCCCACAAGGTTGGTTTGAAGAAGCCAAACCCGTGGGGCTTGTATGACATGCATGGCAACGTGTGGGAGTGGTGTTCGGATTGGTACGGCGACAAGCTGCCGGGCGGCGCAGATCCGGTTGGCCCCGAAGGGGGCTCGGGCCGCGTGTTTCGCGGCGGCAGCTGGGGGGACTTCCCGGGCCTCTGCCGGTCGGCGTTCCGCTGCAGCGTCGCCCCGCCGTTCCGCTACCACTGCTTCCTGGGGTTCCGCGTGGCCCGCAGTCAGTCGGCACAGTAAGCAGTAGCGCAGGCACGGAGGGCGAGGCGGATGCCGGAGCCCGACGTTTCCGGAGCGGTGATCGCTGCGGCACATCTGCAAGGCGTTGCCCGTGGCCCCGCTACTTGGGTACTCTTGCACCCAGTTCGCCTCATCGATCGCTCATCGAGGGTCCAACGCTTTCGGAAGTGCCGTTGACCGGGCTATCCTTCAGGGCAGGGGATGCCACGGCGTGGGGCACCGGACAGCATGCCGTGAGGGCCTACAATCCCTCGGTATGCGACTCTTCCCCTGCGATCGATATCCCCTGCCGCTCCCGGATGGCCACCGCTTTCCGATCGACAAATACATGCTCCTGCGACGGCGGCTGGAGCAGCACGCAGCCGCTGGGATGCCGCTTGAATTCATCGAGCCGCATGCCGCCACCGACGACGAACTGCTCCGCGTGCACGCGCAGGGCTATCTCGGTCGGGTCATGGCGGGCACCCTCTCGCGGGAGGAGGTGCGGCGGATCGGGTTCCCCTGGAGCCGCGAACTGGTCGAGCGGTCGCTTCGCAGCACGGGCGCGGCCGTGGACGCGGCGGCTGCCGCCCTCGAGGATGGCATCGCTGCCAGTCTCGCCGGCGGCACGCACCACGCTGGCACCGACTGGGGCGAGGGCTTCTGCGTGTTCAACGACACGGCCGTGGCGGCCCGAGAAATGCAGGCCCGCGGGAGCGTTGAACGGGTGCTGATCCTCGACTGCGACGTCCACCAGGGCAATGGCACGGCGGAGATCTTTGTCGACGACCCGACCGTGTTCACCATGTCGATGCATGGCGCCCGCAACTTTCCATTGCGAAAATATCCCAGCTCGCTCGATGTCGTGCTCGAGGATGGCACCGGCGACGACGAGTATCTGCGGGCTCTTGCGGCGGCCCTTGCCGAGTCGTTCGACCGGGCCCGCGCAGATATCGTGCTCTACATCGCCGGGGCCGATCCCTATGAAGGAGATCGGCTCGGCCGGCTTGGGCTCACGAAGGCCGGATTACTGGAGCGAGACCGGATGGTCCTGGCGGCCGCCACCACTGCCGCGACACCGGTAGCGATCGTCTGCGGCGGCGGCTATTGCCAAGACCTAGAGACGATCGTCGACATTCACGCCGCAACGATGCTGCTGGCGACCGGCTGGCCCAGAAAAACCGTTTGAAATCCAGAAGTTTTGGGTGGTCAGTTTCCTTGGAGAGTGATTGGTCGGTGTTTTAGCAGTGGCAGCTGATTGAGCAGATTCTCACAATAGTCCCATTGATCCAGCGTCTCCTTCCATGCACGTGGGATCGCATGAACCCCTTTATAAGCACCCAATACCATTCCGATTGCAATGCTCCGTGACGCATTATCGCCACCAACCATTGTATTGGCTTGAAGCGCTTGTTTTAATCCGTCTTCTTGGTTTGCATACTTAAGAATAAAATAGATCGCGCCCGGAAGCGTCCCCTCGGTTGGGCTGGCTTTACCGACTTTGATCGGTTCAGAGCGGCCGATATCCCATAGTCTTGCCATGCTCGTGAGGGCTAGATCATCCGAGAAAGGCTCTTTGGAAAGTGCCGAGCTAGGATCCGCCTCTTCTGTACATTTCGCAATGGCTTGAGCCGCTTTTTGCTCAAAAAATCCCCCCATCAGTAATGCCACGCTTTCAATCGCATCGAGAGGGGTGGCATCATTCATAACTCGGTGGGTGACGCGCGCAAAAAACTCTCCTCCGCCTAATGCATGAGTATCTCTATGGGTGAACATTGTTTTTCTTGCCGCGTCCACCAATTCTTCTTCGGTTTCATAGTAGGCATGGGCCGCAACATGGCGGATAGCCATCGCGTTCGAGATACCGCCAAGATGTTCAATCGGGGTTCCTCTTTTGACTTGCGCATAGGTCTCTTGAGTCATGGTGCAAATCCATGAACCCCAGCCATTCTCAAGACGATTCATCCAATGGGGAATCATCGCTGCAACACTCAAGGCTCTCGGGGGGTCGGAGATAGCCGCCAAATGCTCTAAAACGAGGATATTGTAATCACCGTAGTCGGTGGTTCCCCCGGCCGTTTTACCCGGATGGTAATTGCGCTCACCCCATCCGATTCCATGAGTGTGGCCACCCATCATTTCGCCAGGTGACATAAATTTGTCAACTGGCCTATTGCCATAGGCCTTAAAAATCTTTGCGGCATCGTATTCATAATGACTGCCAAGACAGAGGGCGTCACCAACAAGGGCACCAAAAAATGCCCCTTTGATTGCTTCTTCTTTTGGCAAGTGGTTCATAATATTCATCCGATTGTTGCTTGGTTCTAGCTGACGACACAGGGTGTTTGGTTTCAGCGGTTTTGTAAAGAGCATCTGCGGTTCACGCCTTCGCGTAAATCTCCGCGCCCTTTTCCACGAACTCCAAGGCGTGGCTGGTCTATTGAAGGACACAATCTAAACTTAGAAGGTATCACCATTCATTTGGACAGTTCATTGAATGTTACCTATTCCTAAAGTTTGCTAGAGTACGGCGTGAACACTTTTTTGGAATCACGAAAGAAGAGATATGGATACTTTTGAGAATGCTACACCGCCGCAGGAACAGCCAGAGATGGTTTTGGCTCAATGCTGGGAGTGCGGCGAAAAGAAAATGTGTCACGAGCATCTCGTTTGCTGCACGGGAACCCGCTTCCATACTTGCCCAGAGTGTCGGAAGGAAATTGAACGCAGGGTTGCATGAATGATCACGAACTCTACATGCGGCGGGCCATCGCACTGGCGGCGAATGTTCCCGATCTACCCTTTGGGGCTTTGATCGTGGATGGCGACAGCGGCATAATCCTCTCAGAAGGCTGGAACAAGACTTCAGTCAATCCAACGTGGCACGGCGAAATCGACGCTATCAACGGGCTGTCTTCATCAGGTGTTGGCATCGAAGGGAAGCGCCTCGTCTTGTACACGACCGCTGAGCCGTGTCCCATGTGCCAAGCAGCGGCGTTGTGGAGTGGAATTGAAACGGTGGTTTTCGGTACTTCCATTCGTTCGCTTCAACGGCTGGGCTGGCGGCAAATCGACATTCTGGCGCAAGAAGTCGTTCGTCGTAGCCCGGCGTGGAACTGCAAACTGATCGGCGGGGTGTTGGAGCGAGACTGTGACGCTCTGTTCCAGAAGGCTGACCTGCCCCTCTTAAACGGCACCACTTCCAGAGAGAGAATCTGGGTTTCCGCGTGGCCCGCAGTCAGTTGGCACAGTAAGCAGTCCAGCAACAGTAGCGCAGGCACGGAGGGCGAGGCGGATGCCGAAGTCTGACGGTGCCGGAGCGGTGATCGCTGCGGCACATCCGCAAGGCGTTGCCCGTGGCCCCGCCGCCGCTGGTCTAACGCTTTCGGAAGTGCCGTTGACCGGGCTATCCTTATCCTTCAAGCCTGCCGTGATCGCCGCCCCTCCCAAAGCCCCAGAAACTGACGCTGGATGACAAAACCACGTCCAAGGCCATATGTATTGTATGGATGTAAGATTCTTCAGTTCTCGCCCGACCTCCTTTGGAAAGCCCACCCGGATGCGTCTCCCCCTTCCCTCGTCTTCCCGCCGCCAGTCGCTGAGCTTGGCCCTGCCCCTGGTGGCCGCCCTCTTCTCCGTCGCCTGCCCGTGGGTGGCCGCGGCCGAGCAGCCGCCGTCGGCGCCGGTGGAGACGCTCTTCGACGGCACGACCTTCGCGGGCTGGAACGGCGACACGAAAGCCACCTGGCGGATCGAGGATGGCGCGATCGTGGCGGGCAGCCCGACGGAGGCCGCACCGCAGAATGAGTTCCTCGCCACCAACCGCACGTTCAGCGACTTCGAGCTCCGCTTCGAATACAAGATCGACGGCAGTAAGGACCTCAATGCCGGCGTTCAGTTCCGCACCGTCCGCATTCCCAACCACCACGAGGTGATCGGCTACCAGGCCGACATCGGCGACGCCTACGAGGGCTGTCTCTACGACGAGAGCCGCCGCAACCGAGTGCTCGTGACACCGCCCAAGGAGACCGTCGCGCAGGCCCGCGCTCGGGCGAAGGACGGCTGGAACGAATACGTGGTCCGCTGCGAGGGTCGGCGGATCCAGCTCTCGATCAACGGCGTCCAGACAGTCGACTACACGGAGACCGACGCCACGATCCCGCAGGAGGGCGTGATCGCGCTGCAGATCCACGGCACCATGGTGGGCACGATCCGCTACCGCAACATCCGGTTCAATGAATTTACAACGCTCCTCACCTCTGATTTCCGCCTCGCGCCGGCGGCCGATGGCTGGGAGCCCTCGAAGGCCCCGACACCGTTCGAAGGCGACACGATCTGGCTGGCGGACGACCCCGACGAGCACGGCATCCGTATCCGGAAGGGCCAGCTCATGAGCAAGTCCTTTCCCGTCGAGCCGTTCGCCTTCTACCGGCTCCGGTTCCTCGCCCAGGCGTCGGAGAAGCCGCTCTGCGCGGCGGTGTTCCTCGACAAGGACGGCAAGGAGATCGTAAGCGACGACCACGACAGCATCGACTCTTCCACTGACTGGCGGCCGTATGTGCTCTGCTTCCGCGGCCATGCCGACGCCCGCAAGGCGCGGATCCGGCTCCAGGCCAATGCGGGGCCCTTGTCCGTGAAGAACCTGCGGGTCGAGAAGATCACCGCCGACGAGGCGGCCGCATGGGGGGCGGGGCTCGCGGCGGAGTGCCCGGTGGTGCAGTTCGAGCCCGCGGCCGACCGCTGGCAGTTTCTCCCCGAGACGATGCAGCGGCTGGCCAGCGGCGGAACGCTGCGGATCGTGATGCTCGGCGACAGCATCTGCAACGACACCTCGAACTCGCTCTACGAGACACTGCTGGCCCGCACCTATCCCAAGACCAAGATCGAGATCGTGACGAGCGTCCGCGGCGGCGCCGGCTGCCAGTATTATAAGGACGAGGGCCGCGTGAAGCCCTTCGTGCTCGACTACAAGCCCGACCTCGTGATGATCGCCGGCATCAGCCATGGCTTCGACGTCGAGGCGATGCGCAGCGTGATCCGGCAGATCTGGCAGGTATCGAACTGCGAGATCCTCGTGATGAGCGGGGCCATCGCGCCGCGGGAGGTCTACGAGCCGATCTATGTCCGGTCGAAGACGCCGGCCGTGGCCGTCGACGACATGGAGCAGTTCCCTACGCGGCTGCGGCGGATGTGCCGCGAGGAGCGGGCGGAATTCTTCGACATCCGCAAGGCGTGGGAGGACTACATGCTGCGGTCCTACAAGCCCTACGACCATTTCGCGCGGGATTCGATCCACGGCAACAGCCGCGGCAAGCAGGTCTTGGCGCGGATCCTCGGCCGCTACTTTGAGCCGAAGGACGCGGCCCGCTAGCAGGCTGTGGATAAACCGCGTGTTGGACCGCACGATGCGGTCTCGGGTGCGTAGCACCCGCAAAAAACCAGGAGTTTTTCAAGTGGACAAAGTACACGGAGGACTTTGTCAACGGGCAGCTAGGCGGGCCCGCCGTCATTACTCCCGCAGCGCGGCGAGCAGGTCGGCGAGCAGGTCGGCGCAGTCCTGCAGCGTGATCACCGTCTCCAGTCCCACTGGCATGATCGACGTGGCGAGTTGCAGTGACTCCTCGATCTCGCCTGACCTGCCCCTCCTTAAACGGCACCACTTCCAGAGAGAGAATCTGGGTTTTCGCGTGGCCCGCAGTCCGTCGGCACCGTAAGCAGTAACGATAGCAAAGGCATGGCAATGCCTTTGCTAATCCTCACGCCGCTGCTGCTGACACGGTGCGAGTGGTGAGCGTTCACGACGGTGACACGGTGCATTGCCTGCGTGGCGATAACGTCACGCTCAAGTGAGGTTGCAGGGCATCGACGCTCACGAGTTGGGGCAGCCGTTCGGCAAGTCATCACGCGAGCGGTTGGCGGAACTGGTGCTGCGGCAGCATGTGCAATGGACGGTGGCATACCCCCCTAGACAGAGGGCTTTGTCAAGGGTCTTATGGGGGACAGTCAAAATCCAAAAGCGACCTCAAGGAGTCCATTCATGGCAATCCCCAAGAAAGTGGCCGACCGCATGGAGAAAGGGCTCAAGAGGTTCCAGCCTGTTTTGGAGTCGGCCAGAACTAGGGATGTCAACGAAAGCGACACTTCTATGATCGTCACAGATATGCTCGCTGAGATTTTCGGGTTCGATAAATACAGCGATATCACTCGTGAATATGCGATTCGAGGAACTTACTGCGATCTCGCCACCAAGATCGACGACAAGCTTCAAACGCTAATTGAGGTTAAGGCTATCGGGGTCAGCCTCAAGGAAAGCCATGTAAAGCAAGCCGTGGACTACGCTGCGAACGAAGGCGTTGAGTGGGTCGTACTAACCAACGGGCAAATTTGGAAGGTGTTCAGCGTGTCGTTTTCGAAACCGATTACGGCCGATCTAGTGCTCGAACTAGATATTCTCTCTCTTGATCACAACGATGCGGACGCTCATGAAGACTTGTTTTTACTTTCCAAAGAAGGGATTCAGCGATCCGGCCTCGATGCCTACAGCGACCAACTTCGCGTTCGTAGTCGGTTCAATCTGGCCGCTCTGATCTTGAGCGATCCCATCCTTCACACCATCCGGCGGGAGTTAAAACGGTTGTCGCCAGACGTTCGTATATCCGTCGATGAAATCCGTGAGGCCTTAGTCCAAGAAGTCATTAAGCGGGATGTGACCGACGGCGAAAAAGCAGTTGAAGCTCAGAGGTTGGTTTCCCGAGCAGCCAACAAAGCGATGCGGCAAAAGAAGGCAAAGGCCGAAGAGGCTGAAAACGGTACGGTTTTGGGGGTTGGCGAGCCCGCCTAAGCTTGCATGTCGAAACCCCAGAGTACGCCGCCCACGAGCCGGCTCGCAGACGTTGGCCGCTGCGGAGCAATCCGCTCGTGCCGCGAAGCGTGGGCTATGGGCTGACGCAAAGGCACTGCCGCCGTGGGAGTGGCGAGCCAGCGAGCATGAGCGCAAGGCAATGGCGGTGCCGTCTGGGCGATAGAGCCCGCAGGGGGGTAGGGTGCTGGAACATCCTAAAACGCATCAGAGCATCCCAAGCCCATCGCGAGCGCGTTGCCGCAGTTGGCGGGTCTGTTTTTTGACGTTTGCACCGTCATCCGTGATGCCACCAGACGCGGATGCGGGTCACGACACGCCACATAATGCCGCCGACGAACATGAGGCTCCCGGCTGATGCGGCGGAACTAATCCCGGTAGTGTCCGGTCGCCGAGTTGTTATCGCGATGGCGGCAATCCCGAATCCGATCACGATACAGAGGAACGACAGCAACTGTTGCAGCTTGAGTGACTTCCCCGTCTTCTCGATGGTGACGTGACCGCTAACCGGCATCGGCTGCGATGCGGGAGCCGGTACGAAGGCGACCGTGATCGCAGGCTGCTGTGGAGCCGATGGCGGGACTGGCGGTAACTGTTTGACTGCTAGGCCCTTCACCTTAGATGCGGGCTGCCATTTGTCCATGCCGTCACGCCAAACGATCATGTCGCTGGTGATCTGCCCCGCCTTGCCCATGTCGGCAAGCTGCTGGGAGGTGAATGTGCCGATTTTCTTGTCGGCTTTTGCAAGGTGCCACAGTTTTGCGGGATTGTCGGACATGGATGTACTAGGCTCCGAGAAGGGCGAACGGCGCATTGAATGACTGCCGGCGGCAATGATTGTCTGGCCGAGGGACAACCTTGGTCCATCAGTCAATTCCTCCCTCTGGACAGGGGGGGCAATCCGCTGCATCTACTTGGAATAAACCAAGCGAAAGGACGCCGATGGCCGCCGCCGGCACAGTAAGCAGTAACGCTGCCGAAGCGGTGATAGTTGTGGCACATCCGCTAGGCGTGAAGCCCATTACGGAGATCACGCCAGAGTTGGCTGACAACTGGCGGAGCGCGATTGCAAAAAACACGAAGGGCACCTGTAATCGCACCACAAGCGACAATCGCTTGGCACCCGCCACAATTGCAAAGCGAGTGATGGTTGCCAAACAAGTGTTTAAGAAAGCGGTTCGTTGGAACTGGATTACGAAGAGCCCATTTGAAGATATGCGGGCGGGCTCTCAAGTGAATGCTTCCAGACTCGTCTACGTTTCAACAGAAATAATCGAGACAGTCTTGGACGCTTGCCCGTCTATCGAGTGGAAGGTGATTGTCGGGCTGAGTCGGTATGCTGGCCTACGTTGCCCGTCTGAGGTTGGCGTTATCACGTGGGCAGATGTGAATTGGGAGAAGGGCCGGCTCACTGTGCTATCGAAAAAGACCGAGCATCGCGGTGGAGATCATGCTGTACGTGTAGTGCCAATTCAGGGAGCCCCGCATGAGATTCTGAGGGAAGCCTTCGAGCAGGCCCCCGAGGGCGCTACGTTGGTGGCCCCCAAGGCTGCTGGGGGTGGTTTGAATCTCCGCACGACGTTCAAGAAGATCGTGGCACGAGCAGGCTGCAAGCCATGGCCTAGGCTGTTCCAGAACCTACGGGCCTCATGCGAAATGGATTGGGTGGAGAAGCACCCTGCCCACGAGTGTGCAGCCTGGCTGGGACACTCTCCAGCGATCGCAGCGGCCCACTACTTGCAGGCTCGCAATCATCACTTGGAGGCCGTCGTCAATGCCGGCAGAAAATCCGACGCAGAATCCGACGCAGCGACAGCGCAAAATCCGACGCAGCAGGCTCCCGCAAGGAATCAAAAAGAATCGCAAGACGGAGTCGAAACAACTCGCTTGCCCGGAGTTATCACGGTTTTGCCCGAGAGAGCAGAGGTAGTGTACAAAAGGACAGTGGGCGATACAGGGCTCGAACCTGTGACCCCTAGCTTGTCGAGCTAGTGCTCTAACCAACTGAGCTAATCGCCCGCGCAGATGGTTCCTGTAGTGTCGCGCCAAGCCCGTCGACAGTCAAGCCAGCGTTGTGCGTAGCGGATGAGATGCTCTTGTGGCTGGCACGCCCGTCCGGATACTTTGCAATCGCACCTGCTTTCTATTCCCCATTTGAGACCACCCGACAACACCACCATGCCTACCGTTCACTTTCCCAATGGCGTTGTTCATGAATATCTCCCTGGTGCACGCGTGGCTGATATTGCCGCAGATACTGGGGCCACTGGGGGGGCTCAAGCCAGCGGCGGAGGCGGTCCTGAAAAATCCAAACGTAGCCGGCCAATCGCAGCCGTGCTCGATGGCCAGACAGTTGGACTCGACGCGGTGCTCCCAACCGATGGCGACAGTGCGATCGAATGGCTGCACGCCGGCGACTCAAAGGCCCTTTCCGTTATGCGGCATTCGGCGGCACACGTGATGGCCCGCGCGGTGATGCGTCTGTTCGACGACGTTGAACTGGCGTTTGGGCCCACAGTTGGCGCGGGCTTTTACTACGACATGCGGGCCAGCCGTCCGATCACCGACGAGGACCTGCCGGCCATTGAGGCTGAGATGAAAAAAATCATCGCAGACGACGAAGCCTTTGAGCGAGTTGAAGTGCCTCGCGACAAAGCCGTCGAGATCGTGCGAGATCTTAAGCAACCGCTCAAGGTCGAACACATCCAGACGGGCTTGGCCGATCATCAGACGCTGTCATTTTACAGGCAGGGCGAATTTGTTGATCTGTGCCGCGGACCACATCTACCCAGTCCGGGAAGCATTGGCGCCGTCAAGCTCACAAGCATCGCCGGAGCCTATTGGAAAGGGGATGCCTCGCGCGAACAACTCCAGCGACTCTACGGCACAGCATGGTTTACACAGGCAGATCTGGACGCGCACTTACTCGCGATGGAGGAAGCAAGAAAACGCGACCACCGCGTGCTCGGCAAGCAACTGGATCTTTTTACAACCAGTCCGTTGGTTGGCCAGGGCCTTGTGCTCTGGATGCCCAAGGGAGCGGTTGTGCGAGGCGTACTGGAATCGTTTGTGCGAGAGGAACTCACAAAACGCGGCTACCAGCCGGTCTACACGCCGCACATCGGCAAGGTGGATCTCTACAAGATATCCGGCCACTATCCCTATTACGCCGACAGCCAATTCAAGCCGATTGTCATGAGCGAAGACGAGCAGTATCTCCTCAAACCGATGAACTGCCCGCACCACACGATGATTTATAAAGCGAGGCCGCGAAGCTACAAGGAGCTGCCGCTACGGCTGGCTGAGTTTGGCACCGTCTACCGTTATGAGCAGTCGGGGGAGTTGGGCGGTATGACCCGGGTGCGAGGCTTTACTCAAGACGATGCCCACATATTCTGTATGCCTGAGCAGGTTGAAGAGGAAGTGGCTGGCTGCATCGATTTCACGCTCAAAGTGCTGGAGAGTCTGGCGTTCGATCATTTCCGCGTGCGGTTGGGGTTCCGCGATCCTACAAGCGACAAGTATGTCGGGCCGCCTGCGAGATGGGACGAGGCGGAGGCTGCGATTCAACGCGTAGCCCGTCGGATGAACCTGCCGGGCTGCGAGCCTGAACCGGGAGAAGCAGCTTTTTACGGTCCGAAGATCGATTTCGTCGTCAATGATTCGCTGGGTCGAGAGTGGCAGCTTGGCACGGTGCAACTCGACTACAATCTGCCCAGTGCTGAGCGATTTGATTTGGAATACATTGGCGCCGATAACGGTCGGCACCAACCTGTGATGATCCATAGGGCACCGCTGGGTTCAATGGAACGCTTTATCGGCGTGCTCATCGAACACTTCGCCGGTGCTTTTCCGCTGTGGTTGGCGCCGGAGCAGGTGCGGGTGCTGCCGGTGAGCGAGAAGAGCGAAGGATACGCAAGGCTTGTCCAATCTCGATTGGAGGCAGCGGGCTTGCGAGTGGGGCTCGACCTAGCTGCCGAGAAGCTCGGCGCAAAGGTGCGGACGGCGCAGTTGGAACTGATCCCATGCATGGTTGTCTGTGGTCCTCGGGATGAGGCGGCGGGCACTGTCAGTCTGCGAGACCGGCTCGACGGCGACTTAGGCGCGATGAGCCTCGATGCCGTTGTAGAACGCCTCAAGGATGAAAACGCCCGCCGCGCGGTGCGTCACAGGCCAAAGCCGCTTGTGTTGCCGGGCGCGCCGGTGGTCGGAACTGAGTCTGGTAGCGAGTATTAAACAGCGTTCGCTTTCTCTTTCTTGTGATGCCTCTTTTGCCATGCCCCGCTTCGCACTCCTCGAACACATCGCCGCCCCCGACGATCCTCTCGGTCGGCACTTCGATCTGCTCTTGGAAGCTGGCGAAGCATGCCGAACGTGGCGGCTGATGGACGTGCCGCAGGCAGGCGGTCCGTGCGTCGCGGGGATGGAAATTGTGCCGCACCGTCTGGCGTGGTTGGATCACATTGAAGGCGAGATTTCAGGGGGCCGAGGATCTGCTAGGCGGATGGCCGCAGGCACATTTGATCTGCTCTCGAGCGACGCAGTCGATCTGACAGCCGCCACGGAATGTGTTGTGCGGATGAACAGCGAAACGCTTGCGGGTCGTTTGCGTTTGGAAACGATTGGCGAAGGCTGGGCGGTGAGTTTGCGATCAGACGTGATGTTGGGGCAGGCCTGATGCCTAGCGAACTTCACGTCGCCGGGAGACGTCACCCTCTCCTACAAGCCCGAAGCGAAACCACGTCGCTGCTTGGATTCCACATCGGCTGATTCGGCTCGCACGACATGGTTCGGCTTATGGTTCGCTGCGGACCCCAAAAAAGAGCAAGTGTTGCCAAGGCAGTCGATCAAATTCCTGGTTGCACTCAAATCCAGCCGGCCCCAATTCGGCACGCACCTGTGCTTTGGTCATTTTGTGAAGCGGTTTGATCGGAACGGTGGGATCCTCGCCGCGAAACTCTGCCAAGACGAGTCGGCCACCCACAGACAAACTTTCCCGCATTTTCGCGAGCATCGTCTCTGGGTCCGCGAACTCGTGGTAGACATCAACACATAACACGACGTCAATTTGCCCCTTGGGCAAGCGGGGGTCATTCGGCGTGCCCAACACAAGCCGGATGTTTGTGAGGTGTTCCTCGGCTGCGCGGCGAGCCAAGAATCCGAGCATCTGCGGCTGCACATCAACGGCGTAGACAAGCCCACGAGGCCCGACGAGCTTGGCCAATTCAAGCGTGTAAAATCCGTTGCCGCAGCCCATATCGCAGACGGTCTGCCCGGGCTGGATTGCCAAGGCATCCAGAAGCAACCGACAATCCTCCTCTCGCTGGCGGCTCTCGCGGACCAGCCACGGAGCGCCCGTGAAATGCATCGTCTGCGCGATCTCGCGGCCCATGAAGTGGGTGAGTTGGGGCACAATCGGGGCGGTCTGTTCAATCGCCGCATCGATGGCCAGTGGCTCGATATCGCTTTGTTGTGCCTGTGCCATGCCGACCAGCAGCATCCAAGCCAGAGCGACTACGCCCGTTGCAAGGCGTGGACGGCAGGATCGCGGCGGTTGAGTGGTTGCATTCATTGAAACGCATGGAGCCATTGTGGCATTGCTTCTACGCCATCCTCGCCAACGATCCCGCCAGCCGGGCATACGTGACACGTACTATGGCTGAGTCACAAACCGTATGTGAATACACGATAGCGGTTTCGGCGGCACCGTGCCAAAGCCCACACTCAGGCTACATCTCGAGCCGCCGACCGCATGAGAGCCTCACCTGCATCGTCAAAGAAGCTGGCGATGGTGACACCGCTCCGCATAGCAAAACTAGAAAGCCGATCGGCATCCACAAGAATGGTTCGGCCAGCCTCAATGGCCAGCACTCGCCCACCAGCGGCTCGCAACGATTCAAGCGTGCCGATGCCAATCGTTGGCATGTCGAACCGGAGATCCTGCTGCGGCTTGGCCACTTTCACGATGACCATACCGCCAGAGCCGCAGAGCCTGCCGGCGCGACGGATGCATTCGTCTGTGCCCTCGATGGCCTCCAAGGCCAGCGGCGCCCTATTTTTGACGACGACCGTTTGCCCGATATCGTGTTGGCCCAGCGCCTTTGCCAGCCGCCAGCCAAACGCTATATCGGATTGTTCCGACAACGACAGTGGTCTGCCCGCGAGCACTCCGCCGCCGGCCAAGAGTTCTGGAGCAAAGTCCGTCGCGGGGCAGATGTGTACGCCGCCGGCTTCAATCGCGTTGGTGATCGCTTGCAAAAGGGAGTCGTCGCGATTGTCTCGGCGACGACTGATAAAATGCGGCCAGAATGTTTGCAGCCCACGCCAGTCGGGCAGATGGCGCACCCACGCACCCCTTGCGAAGAGCTTCGTTTTGTGAATCTTGCCAGCCATTGTGGCGCGACGTACGCCGTGGCGACGAAAAAAATCGATTGCTTTACCGATCTCTGCCACGCCCACGGTGCCATACTCGTCGGCCAATAGTTCCATCGCTGCATCGGCATGATCGCGGATCGAGAGCACGGCCGTGCGGCCACCTCGTCGGTGAATGGCTTCTGCTACAGCCAGAGGAAATCGGCCCCAACCGGCCAAGATACCGATGGTTTCCCCCGCGAGTGCGTGCGTGTTGTGGTGCATGTATGGAGGGAGAGCGTCAGGCGGCTTCGGCGCTGGGGTTGGTGTGAAGGCGGTCCAGTGCCTCGACGCGTGCAGCGAGTTGCTTGAGTGTTTTTCGCATTTCTGGCAGCTTGCTGATTGTGGCTAACTGCAGTTTTCTCTCCCGCAGTTCAATGGCTGGCTCGCCCAGCACGGTAGTGCGAGGTGGCACGTCGTTGGAAACCCCCGACCGCGCCCCGAGAATTGCTCCGTCGCCGATGTGCACATGGTCGCGTACGCCGCATTGCCCAGCCATCACGACCCAATCGCCGGTGGTGGTGCTGCCCGCCACGCCCACCTGCGAACAGATCATGTTGTGCTCCCCAAGTCGGCAGTTGTGCGCGATCATGACAAGGTTGTCGATCTTTGTGTCGTTGCCAATCATTGTTGGTCCGTAGGTGCCCCGGTCAATGGTCGTGCTGGCGCCAATCTCTACATCATTTCCAATATCGACCCAGCCGAGTTGGGCGGATATCGCATAGGCACCATCCACAATCTTGTACCCAAATCCATAGGCTCCCACTGTGGCGCCAGCATGAATGAGGCAACGCTTGCCAACGCGAGTGTCTTCGTAGAGCACCGCATTGGGAAAAATGATCGTACCTGCTCCGATCCTGCAACCAGCCATGATCCTGGCGCCGGAGTGGATGATCGCCCCGACACCAATCTCCACATCCTGACCGACGGTGGCCAACGGATGAATATCCACATCCGCCGCGATCCTCGCGGTCTGGTCCACGATGGCCAGCGGGCTTACGCCACATCGCTGAGCAAGTCGCGGTGGCCGGAAGCCAATAATCGCCGTAGCAAATGCCCGATGCACATCGGGCACTTCTATCGTTGGGCGGTCCAGCGGGCCAGAACCCGGCGGCACGATCGCGGCGCCTGCGAGGCTTTTCCCAAGCAGATGTATTTTATCGACGGAGTCGACGAGGGTGATGTCTTGGGGGCCAGCCGTTTCGAGCGTGGCTGCGCCGATGATCTGCTGCCGTTGAGCGTCGCCCGTGGCGGCTCCAGCGGCATCAAAAAGCGTGCCGCCGAGTTGGTCGGCAAGGATTTTAAGTGTAATTGTCATCGGCAATTCTCCCGCTCGGGTTCCCCCGCATCCAACGGAGGAGGGAGTGGGAAGACTAGGAGCCCTTAGGGCACCGACGCAAGATAGATTTTAGCCTATTTTCGTTCTGTTTTGATCAAATTTCAAGGCTCAATCGGCGCCAGCACTTCAACGGGATTGCCCGACGGATCGGCCACGTAGCAACTCCGAGTGCCGTCGCGGTGGAGTTTTAAGTTTCCAAATGCCTCGGCTTTGGAATGGATGAAGCCGATGTGCGGTGGGTGCTGAGCCGGAATCACGAGCGCCAATTGAGTATTGCCGAATTGCAGCAGCGCCCAGGTATCGTCCTGATAACCAATCTCACAGCGAAAATGTTTGCGATACCACTCCACCGCTACGCCCACATTCTCAACAGCGATGGCTACGTGATGAATCGAATCCAATGGGCCCGAAGGATCGGCCGTTGGCAACGTGCGGATGGGATCGGTGGGTGGCAATGGAGAGCTCCTCTTAAAGGGCATGAAGGGCATGAAGGGCAGGCGTGGGCATTCGTTCCGTTTGTTCATCGCATTGCATAGGCAATGGGTCAACAGTCTGCAGGCAATGGATCAGCGGGCAGGCAGTTCATCGGAATCGTTGGAAGCAACGGCCAGCGATCGCGGCGGCCAGAAGGCGATCAGCAGGATCGCTGCGGCGGCCAGCGCCAGAAACATAGGCACCACAAAGAGCTGCCGGTAGTCGGTGACGCCGTCCACGGTGAGCTGGCTTCGCAGGGGAATAAACAGCCACTTCGCCACCAGATCGCCTAGGCCCAGCACCAAGAGATTGAACAGGCTTTGAGCACTGGATCGCACGTCCTTGGGAAATGCGGCGTCGATGAAGATGTAGAGCGTGGCAAAGAAAAACGCGTAGCAGATACCGTGCAGCACCTGTACCGCGATGATCAGAGATTGGTTTTCTGGCATGAAGGCAAATACGGCATAGCGGGCTGCATGGCCGAGAATGCCGAGAATCATGGTTGTCTTCCACCCTAACCGTGCCAGCACTGTGCCCAGCGCAGCCATCGTGATGATTTCCGCTACTTGGCCGATGCTCATCACCGGCATGATCCATTCGGGTTTGATGCCCACTGTTTGACTGCCGAGGAAGTCGCCTGCCATCACGAAGTAGCCGTTGTGGATGACAGCATCGACAAACGTGACCAGAAAGAGCACCAGCAAATAGGGCCTGGCCAGATGGCGGGCCGCCTTGAGCCAGGCAAAGCCGCCGTCGCCAGGCGCCGCCGGCTTGGGAGGCGTGTGCGGCAGCGTGAGGCTGAAGGCTGCCAACACAAGCGACGTGATGCCTGACACAAGAAAGATGGAGCGGCTTGCGGTCACTGCTTCTGCGCCAGATTTCCCTTGCAGGATGAAGTACAGCGGCCAAGCCGCGAGGATCCAGCCGATCGTGCCACCCATGCGCACGACGCCGAATTCTTTCTGGGCGTTCTTCATGTGCGTGAACGCGATCGAGTTGGAAACAGAAATCGTCGGCACATAAAAAAGCGAGTGCACGAGCATGAGTCCAAAGAATGTGGGAAAGTCCTTGGCCCAGTACATGCCGAGGATCGACAGGCCGCCTACCAAATGGCTCGCGGCCATGAATTTCTCGGCGGCGAACGTCCGGTCGGCAAACTGGCTGGAAAAGAAAATCCCCACGATCGAGGCGATAGCGAAGGCACTGCCCACCCAGGCGATCTGCGTGTCGGTGAAGGCTAGGCCATCCTTGCCCATGTAGCCCCAGATAAGTGGCAGCCATGCGCCCCAAATCGCAAATTCCAAAACCATCATCAGCCAAAGACGAAACGTAGGAGCCGCAGTGGGGGTATTTGTTTTCATGCCCTACAGAATAAGCGGTTTGGCAGCATTTCGGAAGCCTCAACCCGGCCGCCCCCGCACATCGGCCAGTCCGCCATCCACGCCAATCACCTGCGCGGTAATCCAGCCTTGAGCCGGATCCAAGAGCCAAGCGATGGCCCGGGCCACATCTTCAGGCTCGCCCAACCGCCCCAGCGGGTGCATTGCCAGCGAGGCCTTTTCTGCTAACTCGCTCGAGACAAGCCCCTTTGTCAGCGGCGTTCGCACCAGTCCAGGAGCCACTGCGTTGAACCGAATCTTTTGCCGGGCATAGGTGGCAGCAGCCGAGCGCATCAGGCCAATGACCCCCGCCTTGGCCGCTGCGATCGCCTCGTGATTGGCAAGGCCCACTCGTGCCGCGGCGCTCGACACCAGCACGATTGATCCGCCGTCGGCCTGGAGCAGCCGCCCAGCTGCCCGCACGCAGCCAAAGGCACTGGACAGATTGGCCCCTAGCGTGGCATTCCAGTCGGCGGTGGATGTCAGATGCGCGGGCTTGAGCAGCAGTGAGCCCACGCAATTTGCGATCCCCGTCAGGCTGCCCAGCGAGGCTGTCGCCACGTCGGCGCAGGCATCGATTGCATCTGGGTCTGTGGCATCCACGAGGCCATACGGCATCCCTAGCTGGATAGACAATTCCTGCAAGCGGCTGGCATCGCGGCCAGCTAGAAAAACCTGATGGCCATTGGCCACGAGCAACGAGGCCAGTGCTGAGCCAACACCACCGTAGGCTCCGAGGAGCAGCACCCGTTGCAAAGCGGATTGAGGAGTTAACTCAGGCATGCTGTAGTTCTTTCGTGCTTCCTCGTGTCGTGGCGCATAACTGGCGATGCTATCGAGCCAGTGTTCAAGGACTACAGCCAGTTATCCACCGTCTGCTCCAGTTTGGATTTGGAGGCCATCTCGCGCAGTTTCGTCATGGCGAGGCCTTGAATTTGGCGGATCCGCTCTTTGCATACGCCCATTTCTATGCCCAATTCTCGGAACGTGCGGGGCGGATTGCCGTCAAACCCAAAGCGGGCCACGACAATCTGCTTTTCTCGAGGCTCCAATTCGGAAAGAAACTGGCCAAACAATTGCTTCAGCACGTCGATCTGTGCTGGCGAGCAGGAGTCGGCGTTGGGTGGATCAGAGGGCTTGGAACGCAACGATTCGTCGTCGCACACAAACCGGGTGCGCAACTGGCGGCCTTTTTGCGACATTCGATAGAAGTGACGTTGAATGGCGTATGTGGCGTACGTGCTGAAGCGATTGCCGAGAGCAAAGTTAAATTTCTCGACCGCTCGCATGAGGGCCACATTTCCATCACTCACGAGCTCTTCAAATGAATTGGTGATGTCCACAAACTTCTTTGCAATCGACACCACCAGCCGGAGGTTTGACGTGACGAGGATCGCCTTCACCGTCTCGGCCTCAGTAAGCCAGCCTTCGGCCCGATCAATCTGCTTGAGTGTGGCTCGCCGGGCATTCATTTTTTTCCGAACCTTGGCAGCTCGAAACTTCAGCCAATTCATTTTGCGAAAGTAAAACTGCTCTTCATCTTTTGAGATCAGACGCGTTTGGTAGAGGCTGGCCAAGTAGGGCGTCAGCGCCTGGTTTGCCGAGCCGTAAATCTTGGGGCCAGCGGTATCGATGCGCAACGGCACACTGGCATCGTGGGGGGGCACCGTGGCCAGTTTCTCAGCGTTTGGACGAAAGAACTGGCGGCACGGGATAAATTCGATCGGCCGGACAAAAAAGTTCAACCGGCGGGCACTCAGAATGGACTTGCGTTCGGCGTCAGAAAGCTTTTCAGCGGCAGGCTTGGGATGGAAGTCGGCCGAAGTAAATCTCCGCTCGAAACTCGACTGGGATGCGGATTGTGAAGCCCGGCGTGGTTGGAACTGTTTTGCGTGTGCGATCACTGTGGATCTCCTCACATCAATGGGGTGGAACCAGACAAGGCCACCATCTGCCAAAAAAACAAGAAAGAGCCGGACGAGATTGACAGTATCGGCAGGGGGATGGGGCCAACTTTGGAAAGCCTCGGACTGTCCGGACACTTCCGCGTCTCTCCCTAAACCGTACGCTGCCCCGGCCGCTAACTTCGCGGGCGCAGATTTTTTTTAAGGCCTTTTTCCGCTGGGCCAGCCATCAAGGCTTGGGCCGCCAAGCCCACCCGTCTTGGGGCAAGTCGGCGGCCTTTGCCTTGGAATGTGGGGCGGGGCCGTTGGCTGCTCCGGTCGGCCTGCTGGCGGCCGCCGGACGTCACTCACCGCCACCCGACGGCTCTCCCCCCTGCCGGGTGCAGAGCGATTGATAGACGGATTCGTCAATGGAGTCGTTCAGGCGACGCACCGAGGCATCCCCAAACAAAAAATGGACGCCGGCGGGATGCTGGCTCGTGAAATCGTCAAAGTGGTGCTCGGGATTGTTGGGTGTGTGATCGCCGACACCAACATTTCTTACCCGCTGCGCCTTGGAGCCTGCCACCACCCCAGCCCACGTGCTGCAGCCATATTTTGCATGGCGTTCGCCAATCATGACAGTATGGCTCGTGCCATCCAGAATGTTGTGAAAGGCAACGCGACTGTTCCGAAAGAAAATGCCGTTGCCCTCTGCCGGTGACTCATCCACTTCGGTGGTGCCGTAAACGCCAACGTAATTGCTCTTGCCAACATCGCACAGCGGAACAAACGGCTCCCCATCTACAGCGTGATAGAGTTGGCCATCGACGGTGGTTTCTTCTGCGCCGTCGTCAGCTCCGATCGTGAAAAATCCAGACCCCGAATCGGTGGGCCCTTTTGTGTCCGAAGGGCAGAGAAATACCGGTATGGATGCCTTGCGCAGATCCGCCCGCGATGTGGGATTGGTGGGATCATAAATGGGCAGGCGGGTGTCGATTGTGTCGAATAGGTTGCCCTCTTCGATTTGCGGCAGAAGGCTTGCCCCCCAGCCCCAGCCCGGCTGATCGTCGGCAGCCACTGCCGGATCGTGGCCCTGTGGCACGCCGTTCCACCCGGCGGGAAGTCGCCGCGAGTGATCGTGAAAGTGGTGGAGTGCCACGCCGATTTGGCGGAGGTTGTTTTTGCACTGAGCGGCCCGACCGCTCTCCCGCGCCGACTGCACCGCCGGCAAGAGCAACCCAACGAGCACGCCAATGATGGCGATCACAACGAGCAATTCCACGAGCGTGAATGCTCGCCGACTTTGAAGCTGATGAGCAACGCAATAAGGCGCACACATGAACGGAATCCTTTATCGAGAGACGATGCAGACGGAGAGACTGTACATGCTAAACGCAACTGATATGCATAAACAATGCAAAGTGGTTTTGCAAGCATGGCCGAAAAAAGCGTAAGAGATCTTTGTTTCGTTGAGGAGCAATACGAGCGTTCAGCAGGGGCAAGACGAGCTTCCGATTCAAAGAAAAAGGTGCACATGCCCCCTTTCGATGCGACCACCTTAAGGGCGAGAATCTTGGTGTCGTCACAACCAATGAATTTTCGTCGGTGATGGCGTCTTTGAACGTGTCGGTGTGGTTTTGTCCTGCCGAAAACTTGAAACTGCACGGCAAAGGCCATCCGGCACCCGGGCGCCCACGCGGCAGTTCACTGAGATTGTCGCACCCCGTCTTTTTTTCTAGAGTGGGGCAAAAGGGATGCGACTCAACGCGTCGTTTGAAACCCCATTGCCGAGATCCATGACAGCCTACAGCCTCACACACCTACGCCAACTCGAAGCCGAGAGCATCCATATTATTCGCGAGGTGGCGGCCGAGTTTGAAAATCCAGTGATGCTTTACTCCATCGGAAAGGATTCCGCCTGCATGCTGCGGCTGGCGCAGAAGGCTTTTTTTCCGGCACAGATTCCTTTCCCGCTGCTGCACGTCGATACGACGTGGAAGTTCAAGGAAATGTATGCGCTCCGCGACAACTACGTCGCAAAAGAACTCGGACTGAAACTGATCGTACACATCAACAAAGAAGGTGTTGCTCAAGGCATCGGCCCAATTTCGCATGGCAGCAAAGTGCATACCGACGTGATGAAGACAGAAGGTCTGAAGCAAGCGCTCAATGCGTACCGGTTTGATGCGGCCTTCGGCGGTGCCCGACGTGATGAGGAAAAATCGCGGGCCAAAGAGCGCGTGTTTTCATTTCGCGACGAGTGCCACCGCTGGGATCCAAAAAACCAGCGGCCAGAACTCTGGAGCCTCTACAACACGAAGGTGAAGAAAGGAGAGAGCATTCGGGTTTTCCCGCTTTCAAACTGGACTGAACTGGATGTGTGGCAATATGTCCATCTTGAAAGCATTCCACTTGTGCCGCTCTACTTCGCGAAGGAGCGGCCGATTGTCTGGCGGGATGGCACGATGATCATGGTGGATGACGACCGCCTTCCGCTGAAGCCTGGCGAGAAGCCCGAGATGCGTCGCGTGCGATTCCGCACGCTTGGCTGTTACCCTCTTTCCGGGGCGATCGATTCGAACGCCACAACAGTCCCAGAAATTATCCAGGAAATGCTCCTGACAACGTTCTCTGAGCGGCAAGGCCGGCTCATCGACAACGATGAAGCGGGTAGTATGGAAAAAAAGAAAAAGGAGGGCTACTTTTAGCCCGCCCACGCCATGTCCCACCAATCCGCTTTGATCGCCAGTGATATCGACGCATACCTTGCACAGCACGAGCGCAAGGAATTGCTGCGATTCATCACGTGCGGGAGCGTGGACGACGGCAAGAGCACGCTCATCGGGCGGCTGTTCTACGAGTCGAAGATGATTTACGAAGATCAGCTCGCTGCGATCAAAAAAGACACGTCTCGTTACGGCACCACGGGAGGCGAACTGGATCTGGCGCTCTTTACCGACGGACTGGAGGACGAGCGGCAGCAAGGCATCACGATCGACGTAGCCTACCGCTATTTTTCGACCGAGAAACGCAAGTTTATCATTGCCGACACGCCCGGCCACGAGCAGTACACACGCAATATGGCAACGGGTGCATCCACCGCCGACCTCGCGATCATTCTGATCGACGCACGGTATGGCGTACTTACGCAGACAAAAAGGCATAGTTTCATCGTCTCGCTTTTGGGCATCAAGCACATCGTCGTCGCCATTAACAAGATGGATATCGTCGACTACCGACAGGAGGTCTTCGAGCAGATCAAGGCCGACTACATCGCCTTTGCCTCGCGACTCGATCTGCCCGATGTGCACTTCATGCCGATATCGGCACTCAAAGGGGATAATGTCGTCACCAACAGCCAGCACATGCCGTGGTACACGGGCGCACCGCTGATGCGATTCCTGGAAAATGTCTACATTGGCTCGGACCGCAACCTCGAGGATTTCCGATTTCCAGTGCAGTTGGTGCTGCGGCCAAACCTTGACTTTCGTGGCTTCGCAGGCACCATTGCATCGGGGGTCATTCGCAAGGGCGACGAAATCGTCTCTCTGCCGTCGAGGAAAAAAAGCCGCGTGCATTCGATCGTGACGTATGACGGCGAGATCAACGAGGCGTTTGCGCCACAGTCTATCGTGCTGACGTTGGAAGATGAGATCGATTCCAGCCGCGGCGACATGCTGGTGCGGCCGGGGAATGTCCCCAAGGTAGACCACAAATGTGAGGCCATGGTTGTCTGGATGGGGGAGGAGTCGCTCGTGCCCGGCAAGCAGTATCTTTTTAAGCACACGAGTAAAATGACTGCCGGTACGGTGAGCACGCTTCGCTACCGAATCGACGTTAACACGCTGCATCGCGAGAATGCGCCGACCTTGTCGCTCAACGAGATCGGCCGCTGTGCCATCAGCCTGTCCAGCCCGATCGCCTTTGACAGTTACCGCCGCAATCGCACGACCGGCGCATTCATTGTCATCGACCGTCTCACGAATAGCACCGTTGGGGCCGGCATGATTCTCGATCGTGAGTCCGAGGCAGACCAGCAGGATCACTGGGGTGACTCATCCGAAGGCTCCCACCTGCACGGTGAACCCAGCACGGTGACAGCAAGCGAGCGAGCTGCCCGCTTTGGCCAGCAGTCCGCCACGATTTTGCTCACCGGCCTCACAGGCGCCGGTAAGACGACCATCGCGCTTGCCTTGGAGCGAAAGTTATTTGACATGGGCCGTGCCGTGGTTGTGCTCGACGGCCAGAACATGCGGCAGGGTATCAGCAAGGATCTTGGCTTCACGTCTGCTGATCGCAGCGAAAACCTCCGTCGTAGTGTGGAAGTGGCTAGGCTCTTGAACGATGCCGGCAGCATCTGTATTGGGGCATTTGTTGCGCCAGATGATGGCGTACGTCGCAAGGCCGCCGAGCGGATTGGCCGGGAGCGATTTCTTGTTGTCTATCTCTCGGCACCCATAGAAGTGTGCCGCTTGCGCGACACCGACGGCCATTACGCGTTGGCAGATAAGGGAGTGCTGACAAACTTTCCAGGCGTCTCTGCACCCTATGAGCCGCCGGCTGCATCGGATCTGGTTGTGCCGACGCACGAGTGGCCAGTGTCCCGCTGCGTAGATGCGATCGTGCAGCTGTTAGAGCGGCGAGGCATCATCTAACCCGGTTTTCTTCCCATTCGTCGGTCTGCTGCAGTCACGGAGGCTCCTCCTGAGAGAGTCGAAACTATGATGGGACTGATTGCCATCCTCACAGTGTCCGACCGTGCCAGCCGGGGTGCCTATGCCGATGCGGGTGGGCCCGCCATCCGCGAGTATCTTGCCGAGGTGCTTGCCTCGCCGTGGGAGCCTCGTGAGGCGATCGTCCCAGATGACATCGGCGCGATCGCCGCGGCGATTCAAGCCTTCGCGGCCGAGGGTTGCTGCCTCATCGTCACGACCGGCGGCACCGGCCCTGCGCCCCGCGATGTGACGCCCGAGGCCACCGAGAAGGTTTGCACAAAAATGATGCCCGGCTTCGGCGAACGCATGCGGCAGGTGTCGATGCAACACGTGCCAACGGCGATTCTTTCGCGGCAAACCGCTGGCATCTGCGGCGGGGCCCTCGTTGTCAATCTCCCCGGCCGCCCCAAAAGCATCCGCGAATGCCTCGACGCAGTATTTCCGGCGATCCCGTACTGCATCGATCTGATTCACACCGGCAACCCGAGCCCGCCGCGGCTTGAAACCAGACCAGAACGCATGGTGGCATTCCGCCCTCAGGGTTCTGTCTAAGCAACCCGAGGCAATTGGCCCGCTGCTAGGTTCCAGTGGCAGCGTCAGTTACAGTCAGCCGTTCTTCGACATCCAGCGGGCCACTTCGGGGGCGAAGTAGGTGAGGATCGCATCGGCGCCAGCGCGTTTGATCGCGAGAAGGCTCTCCATCGTCGCCTTCTCTCCATCGATCCAGCCGTTGTCAGACGCAGCCCGAATCATGGCGTACTCGCCGCTGACCTGATAGGCAAAAGTTGGCACGCCGAATGTTTGCTTCACGCGATAGATGACATCCAACGATGTCATCGCCGGCTTGACCATCACCATATCAGCGCCTTCGGCAAGATCCAGCGACACTTCTCGCAGCGCCTCGGAAGCATTGGCCGGATCCATCTGATACGTTTTTTTATCGGCCATCCCAAGCGCTGCGGCGCTGCCGAGCGCGGCGCGAAACGGACCATAAAACGCCGATGCATATTTTGCAGCGTAGGAAAGAATGCAGATGCCGTGCCAGCCTGACTCGTCGAGCGCCTGGCGAATCGCGGCCACGCGACCGTCCATCATGTCGGAAGGTGCCACGATATCGCAGCCCGCCTCAGCCAACACGACTGCCTGACGGGCTAGGAGTGCAATGGTCTCATCGTTGAGCACGCGGCCATTGCGAATGAGTCCGTCGTGCCCGTGGCTCGTGTAGGGATCTAGGGCAACATCGCAGATAATACCAATCGAATCACCGACCATTTGTTTGACAGCGCGGACGGTGCGGCAGATCAGATTGTTGGGATCCAGTGCGTGCTCTGCATCGTCTGATTTGTGTCCGAGCGTCACGACAGGGAAAATCGCAATGGCTGGAATCCCCAGCCGCCTCGCTTCGTCGGCAGCCTTCACCACCCCGTCAATCGGCAAGCGATCCACACCCGGGAGCGATGGCACTGGCTCACTGGCCTCGTGATCGTGCACAAAAAGCGGCCACACAAGGTCGGCTGGGGAGAGCGTTGTCTCAGCCACCGCGCGCCGCAGCCACGCGTGCTGGCGAGTGCGCCGCAAACGCGTCGTCGGAAAGGAGCCAGTGGGTGGCATGAAATTATTCATAGGTGAGCGAAGGTGTTGTGGATGGCCGGACTGCGTGCTGTTCTAGCGAGCATCCACCAAGACGGATGATTCGGTTGGCTGTACGCATGCAACTGGATTGCCAACGAGCGTCGCCACGGCACAGGCCTCGTCGGTCTCCCAGACGACCACTTGGCGGGCCACCACGCCCAGAGCCCCGAGTACGCTCGGGGCCACCACTTCAAGCAGGTAGCGGGCCATGTTTTCGGCTGTTGGGTTGTAGGGCATCACAAAATACTTGGTGGGCTGCACCATCTTGATGGCTGCAAGTGCATTCTCGTCTTCCTCAAACAAGAGAAACGCATGGTCCCAATTCTCGTCCAGCCAGCCGAGCATGCGTTGCTTGATCATCGAGAAATCGATAATCCGACCGACGCTGTCCACCTCGGTGCCGCCGTTGGTGCCAACGACCTCTATGTCTACTCGGTAGTTGTGACCGTGGAAAAAAGCGCATTTGCTTTCGTGGCGGTAGAGTCTGTGCCCAGCACAAAAACGCAACTGGCGCACCAGCGACAATTGTGTGATGGGCGTATCGGATGGGTGCATGGGGATCGTTCTCGACTAAGCGTGTGTGCGGTCACAACGGATGGGGGCAATTATGTGGAGACAGGCTTGCGCACACCGGTAGCCACCGTGTCGATGCGGATTTGAGGAATATCAAACTTCGGGTTCTGGCCGAGAAAGCGACATGGATTGTTGTGAAACACCTCAACGGCCTCTTGCAGCGAGTGGCCCCGGCGGCGGTATTCCAGCACGCACTCCTGGAGCGTGAAAGGATCGCTGGGCCCCCAGTCTGCCGATGAATTGACGAGCATTCGTTCGGTGCCGTATTGCTCAAGCAAGTCAACGGCTCGTTTTGGCGAGCACTTTGTAATTGGATAGAGCGTCATGCCCACCCAGTAGCCTGCATCGAGGCAGGGCCGTATCGTCTGCTCTTCGACGTGGTCGATCCAGATGCGCTGGCGATCCACGTTCATTCCAGCCAGCACCTCCAGCACGCGACGTGTGCCATGTGCCTTGTCGGCCAAGTGCGGCGTGTGAATCAGGACGAGTTGACCGTGCTTCATCGCCAGATCGACATGGGCTTCCAGCGAGTCGCACTCGTTCTTCGTCGATTTGTGCAGGCCTGTTTCGCCGACGCCCAGGACCGTGGGCTTTTCAAAAAACTCCGGCATCTGGCGAAGCACCTCACGAGTGAGGATTGGGTCTTCTGCCTCCTTGGGGTTGACGGCTACCCAGCAGAAGTGGCGGATGCCGTACTGCGCGGCCCTTGTGGGCTCGAATTCGCTGATCTGACGGAAGTAATCGATGAACGTTTCTGGATACTTCCGGTCGAAACCAGCCCAGAAAGCGGGCTCTGCCACAGCCACGACGCCGCTCATCGCCATGCGCTCGTAATCTTGGGCCGTGCGGGCGATGGCATGGTAGTGAGGTTGGATGATCTGCATGATTTTTAATCTATGGATTCGTGGGGTTTGTTTCAGGAGCGGCAAAGAGTTCGAGGAGTGTCAGTGTGCGTTGCTTCGTCGGCTGGGCTTCAGACGTGATTGCCAAAGCCCGGCGAATCACGCCCAGTTTTTTCTCCCCGCTTGTTGTGTCGGCGGCTGTCGCTTTGTCGTTTCCGTTGGATCCGTTGCCACGGGCCACGGCCGCATCGTAGCGGTCGAGGTAGGCGGCAATTTCCAGCAACATGTGCCGGGATTCAAGAAAATAAGCCTCGGCGACCTGTGGGGGGGTGAGCATCGTGTCTCCGTTTGATTGAGTTGTGTGATCGATTGGATTCTAGCCTCATTCGCAAGAACTGCGAGGCTCACAGTTGAGTAGGGTTCGGTGCGTCGCCGTAGACAGCCTTTGGATCGAATGTCTTTTCCTGCTCGGTGAACTCGAGCGAGCCGCCTCGCTCTCGCTGGGCACCCACGGGAACCCTGCGATAAAAACACGAACGGTATCCAACGTGGCAACTGGCTCCGCCGTCGATCTCTACTCTCAACCAGACGCAATCCTGATCGTCGTCGATTCGCATCTCCAAAACTTTTTGTACCAAGCCGCTGGTCGCCCCTTTGTGCCAGAGTTGCTGACGGCTGCGGCTGAAGTAGTAGGCTTCTCCGGTTTGGATCGTGTTGGCAAGCGCCTCTCGGTTCATCACTGCCACCATGAGCACCTCGCCCGAGTGGAAGTCGGTCGTGACGCATGGGATGAGTCCACCGGCATCAAACTTCGGTGCCAAGGCAGAGCCCTCCTCAACGTGCTCGATGGTGGTGCGAGCGCCAAACAACGACGGTGATTCGTGAGTTGACGCATCGGCATCGGGCGGGTGTCTTGCGGACTGTTTTTCAGTCATGTTCAAAGCTCTCCGGCGGCAGTGGCCAAGGACCGACTCTGCGATCCGGTCTTGAGTCTACCCTGACGCCAGTGACCGAATGAAGCGGGTCTGCGTCCCCCAGAATCGTTCGGTGACTGCTATCGGACGTCATTCTTGGAATTCTGGCGGTTTGACTGGTCTGCGGCCCACCCCGTACGCTTCAGGTTATCACGCACTTTATCACGCACTTTCTAGAGAGCCCCCCAGATGCACGCCATGCTTTGTTGCCGTACCGCTGCGATGGCGATTCATCCCACCCGACTGGCCTTCGCCCTGCCGCCCTTCATCCTGCTGGCCTTCGCACAAACCTGTTGTGCTGAAGACTGGCCGACGTTTCGGGGGCCGCATCGCACAGCAGTGGCCCCCGACACCAACTTGCTCGAAGCGTGGCCCGCAGACGGCCCACGAGTGGTCTGGGAAACAGCGGGTGCCGGGCGTGGCTACGCCAGCCTCGCGATTGCCGGCAACAAGATCTATACGCTCGGAGACGAACCCTCTACCGCCACGGATGCGGATGAGTATCTCACATGCTTCGACCGCGCGACTGGGAAGCAATTGTGGATGACTAAGACGGGCCCTGCATGGAATGAAGGTCAGGAATCGTGGCGGAGTTCGCGGAGCACTCCCACCGTGGATGGGCGACTGGTCTATGTGCTCTCCGCGTTCGGAAAGTTGTTGGCGTTTGAGACCAAGGATGGCAAGGAAGTCTTTCAAGTCGACCTCAAGGCCCAGTATGGCGGCATGAAAGGAGATAGTTGGGGTTACAGCGAATCGGTGCTGATCGACGGCAACACGCTGGCCTGCACACCGGGCGGCGAAAAGGCAACAGTGATCGCGCTCAACAAGCAGAACGGCACGCCGATCTGGGCCTGCCCAGTGGAGGGCGAGCGAGGCGCAGGCCACGCATCGATTGTGATTTCCTCGCTCAAAGGACGAAAGATCTACGTTCAGACAACAGCCAGCGGCGCCCTGGGCGTTGATGCAAAGACCGGGACGCTGCTTTGGACGTACCCGATCGAGCAGACCACGGCCGTGATCCCCACACCTATTGTGCGGGATGATCTCGTCTTTTTCTCAGCCGGATATGGGCGTGGCGGTGCGTTGCTCCGGCAGGTGCCAGGACCCTCCGGCAGCGTTGCCATTGAGGAGATATACGGACTCAAAAAAGATCTCGCCAATAAACACGGAGGCGTCGTGCTCGTGGGCGACCACCTCTACGGCGACTCTGAGGACAAGGGGATTCTGTTTTGTGCAGAACTCATGACAGGCAACGTCGTGTGGAAGCAGCGAGGCAGCGGCAAGGGGTCGGCTTCGGTCGTGGCTGCCGACGGCCACATCTACGTGCGGTTTGCCGACGGCACGCTGGCACTGGTGAAGGCACACCCGGAGGCCTACGCGGAAATCAGCACGTTTCAGATTCCGCACAGCGAAAATCGCCCAAGTTGGTCGCACGCAGTCGTCCTAGATGGGCGGCTCTATCTTCGCGAGCAAGATGCCATTGTGTGCTACGACATCCGGAAAAAGTAGCCGTGCGTTGAGCCGTGTGCGGTGCGTTTGTGTGCCTGCCCTCGTTCGTTCAAGCCCGAAGCCGGCAGCGAGGATTCTCAATCGCAGCGGAGGTGTCGCACGGGCTTTAGGTGCGAGAAAGAGGCCGCTGCTTGGGTGTGAAGTACCGGCCAAGTGGACCTGTCAGCAATGCGGGAAGAAAAATCAAATCGCCAGCCAGCGCAGCGGCAATGAGGAGTGCAAGCATCCAGGCAAAGCGGCGGGTAGGGGCAAATGAACTGGCTGCAAATACGAGCATGCCGAGGCCGCAGGCGATCGCGCTTTGTGTGAGTGCGCTGGCCGAATGGTGGAAGGCACTGCGGACGGCGGCTGCCCGCTGAGCCGCCGTGTCGATGGCATCGTCGCCTGCCGCGTGGGCCAACCCCCGGCGGAAGAACGTGAGAAAATGGAGTGTGCCGTCGATGGCCATCCCCAGCGCAATCGAGGCTGTCATCACGCTTCCGATATCGAGCGATGTGCGAGTCCACCCGAAGAGCCCGAAGAGCAGGATCATCGGAAACACGTTGGGAAGCATGGAGATGAGTCCGGCCAACACGCCTCGCGCCACCACCATCATCACCAGTGTGATCGACCCGCACGCTGAAAGAAAACTCATAAAGAGGTCGTGGAGGAGCACGGCCTGAATTGATTGCACAAGCGGCATCACCCCGGTGTAGTTGGCCGAGATCCCGCGTGGAATGCCACCGTGTGCCGCAACGATCGGCTCGACGCGATCTCGCAAAAGATCCAAAAAACCAGCATAGTTGATGTCCGAGAGGGCCGATGTGCGGGCCGTCACACGCCATAACTGCTCCCCATCCATTTCACGCACGATTTTCATGTCGCTCAGCCGAACCAAGTTGTGCTCGAGCTTTCTGGCAACAATGGCCTTTCGTGCGGCGCCGCGAACGCCCGAGTTGTCAGCGAATTCGGGCAAGAATGTGGCTGCTGAAAGCACGCCTGTCACGCCGGGTATTTCGGCGAGAGTTGTGCCGATGGCGCGCACGATTTCCAGTCGCTGTGCCGGACGCACTGGCGATGCGTCTGTAAAACGCACGACCACCTCGACCGGCGCGAGCGGCCCGATCATGCGTTCGAGCCAGCGGTAGTCTGCGATCACGCGGCTCTCAGGCGTGAAGAGCGTGTCGATTCCCACCGATGTGCGAATCCAGGGAACGCCAATGGCAGCGGCGATCATCGCGGCGGTGGCCACAACCACAATAGGAGTGGCGTGTCGAATGACGTTCGATGCCAGGGGTGCATCATTGCCGGGAGTCGCTGCCATAGCTCGCCGTCGAAGCGGCCATCGCTCAAAAATACCTGGCACGATCATGAACAGCAGCACCAGCGTTGCCAACACCCCGAAGGCAGCGTGGAATCCAAACACGCGAATCGGCTCCAGTTCACTCACAACCAACGAGAAGAGCCCAACGGCCGTCGTGCCGGCCGAGAGGCTGCAGGGTAGCCATCCCATGGCAATCGCCCGCATGGTCAAGCCCTGCGGCGTTACTTGAGTCGTGAGCGCAGACGTTTGTGGCGTGTTCCCGAAGGGCTCGCTCTCAAGCGAGTCAACCAGATAGTTGACGAGGTGAATCCCCCCCGACACTCCGAGAGTGAGTACGAGGACTGGCATGACAATGAGCACCGGATTCATCCGATCGCCCCACGCATTCAAAAATGTGAACGATAGCCCCACGCAGGTCAGCGAAATGAGAAACACAAGCACCGCATACCCCAGCGAACGCAGCGACCACCAAGTCAGCAGCAGGATCACCAGACCCGCCGGGGCCGCATAGACCTTGAGGCTTGCAGCACTCGCCTCGTCCACGGAGACATTGTCGATCACAGGTCCTGCCAGATGAAAATCGTCCGGCGATGTGGCAGCCGTTTGCAGCAGCATGCCGCGGATCCAAGCCACGGCGTGTTTACGGTCGGTGAGGCCCTCGCGGGTGAACGAAATAATCAGACAGGTAGTCTGGCCGTCGGGGCCAATCAGCACCCCCTTGAGCCGTTGGATGGCAGTCTTGCGGGCCAGCGACAGCGGCGGTTCCGTAAGTCTTTCCAGGAGTGTGGATCCGCTGGCTACCGATTCAAACCATGGGGAGCCGGCGGTATTTCGGGGGGCATTGGGTCCTGATGCAGCTTCGATGAATCGCGCGCATGCCTGTGAGCCGAGCGTGCACCCCGGCCACGAAGCGACCACAACATCCCCGCTTTCAAACTCCCGCACAAACTGATCGTAGTCCTCGCGGGGCGGAAATGTTGCTGGCACCCATTCCATGGGCGTCGTCGAATCGACGCCCAGTACCGCCAATGCCCCAGACACAATCCACGGCGATGCCAGAGCAATCGCCAAGAGTGTGAGCAGGCTTAGCAGCAGCAGTCGAGAGGGAGTCCGGCCTGTGGTGAAAGGTATGTCGTTCATCGACTGGTGTGTGGCATGAGTGGCACGCGGGCCAGCGGCCCGGCAGGCATGCCCGGATACCCTGGTACGCGAGACTGATACTCGCGGTATTGCTGTCCGATCAATAAGACTAACCGCCGATCCTTGAGAGCACTACCGATAAAGATATAAGCAGTCCAGATGACGATGAGCACAGCCCGATCGAGCGTGACGACTGGCGTGAGCCAGACGAGAGCTAGGAAGCTGATATAGACCGGATGTCGCAAAAAACGGTACGCCCCACGCTGCGTAAACTCACGTCGTACAGGGGGCAGTCCACGCACCCATCGCCACCATGGGGTCCAGCCCGTTTGATAGCCCAAGCCAGTGAGGTGGAGGCTGGAGAGTAGCAGGCCCCAGGAGCAGACGAACGCCGCAGTGATCCACGGTCTGAGTGCGCGAGGCCAGCCCCAGACGATCAGGTCGCTGGGTTGCCAGCAGAGGATTGTGATCAGGAGCACGATGCATGTGACAACGCAGTAGAAGCAACCGTACATCGCCGAATCAATGCCGCAGCCGGTCAGCCAGCGACGCACAGACGGCAGGAGCAGCAGGCTGTGAGGCACGGCAAAAATGATCGCCAACAGGGCGTCTAGGCCGAGTGTTTGCAGCAAGGGCTTGCCGAACGAGCCACTGACCCCTGCGATGCCGCCCTCCGGTGATATTTCAGTCGGGGCGTGTCCTGCCAAAAACCAGATCAGATGCCATACAGTGAAGGCGAAGAGGAGATGCGTGGCGAGGCCAAACCCAATTCCACACCAGCGGCCAAGCGACGGTAAGGCTGTGATAGCAGACTGTGGAAAAAGTCTGCCGCCACACGAAGCGGCGACCAAGTGGACAAAGGTCATGGATGACGTTATCCACGGCCAGATAGAGGTGCGATAAGACTTTTGCATCCGTGCGATGTCTCAAAGGTGTTACGAAAGTGCGTCAGGCGGGCGGTGGGCAACGAAGCATCCATACTGCATTGCACCGGAGCGATAGGCATTGAGAAGCGTTGAAAAGTGTTTGAGAAAGAGCGGTGGAATCCACGACGCGGCATTTGCAAAGAAGGCCCGCTTGTCGGCAAGGTGCTCCGTGCACTCGATGCTCCAGACCCCATCAAACGTAGCCGGAGAAAATGACTCCTGCTCGATGTTGGTGCGACGAAACTCAACCGATCGCGACAGGCCCTGCCACCAGGCGCTCGTGGTCGCCCATCGCCGCTGCACACCGCTGAGCGTGACGCCCACCACGCGGCAGTCGCGAGAGCGAGCCAGATGAATCGATGAGCCCCCCATGCCGCAGCCGACATCCAGAACGCGGCTGCCGCGAGACACATTCGCCAGATCGGCCAGCGTGTTTGTGAGGTGGAGTTGCGCATCCAGTGGAGAGGCATCGCCCGCCGATGGTGTTGCATCCTCCCAGAGCCCGTGATGGATGTGCGGCCCCCACAGCAGCCTGTAGAAAGGCGTTGCTAGATCGTAGTGGCTGCGGATGGCTGCCTTTGTCACGCTGTCGCACGAGATCATTTTTGAATTTCACCGTTGGGGTTGTTGGGGGAGACTGCTGGCTGGCTCACCGGCTGCGGAAGGCCGTCCGGCAGCCAGACATCCCCCCAGATCGCGAGCTCGTTGGCCACACCCACCATCCCGCCAAATTTTGCATAGGGCTTCATTCCGTAGTCGGTTTGTTTCACGCGAAAGCCACCGCGGAGGCGGACGGCCGCACCGCGATCTTCGGCATCGGCGGTAAGGGTCAGCGGCCGCTGAGCGCCGTGAAGCGTGAAGATGCCGACGAGGTCGTAGCTGGATGGCGCACCTGGCTGTGACTTCGCCGAGGCAAGCGATGAGCGAATATCAAACCTCGCTGTAGGATGGTTGCCAACGTCGAGTACCTCGGGGCTGAGCATGTTGGCAGTGGTCTGCTGTTGCGTCGCGGCATCGATTTGCCCATTGAGGCCGAGCATTTGCCGTGCGGCCGGCGTGTCGGCCAGAAACGAACGCATGTCAAACACCAGAGTACCTGCCCGCTCGCTGGCCCCGAGCACAATACGACCCGATACGAGTCGCCCCTCAACGGCATGGACGTGCCCCACCAGTCCGCTTTTGTCCACGAGCACATACACCCGGCTGGCTGCTGCATCGACTGTGCCGGTAGGCAGCGCTGGCGGCTGTGCAAGCGCCGCAGTCGCTCCGAAGGCGACTATCCATACAAGCGGCCCGGCGAGCATGCACGCACGCGGTCGGCTGGTTGAAAGATGAAAAAGCATTGCACGCAAAAGGCTATCTGCGGCAGAGGTTTTTCAGAAGGGCAACTTGTTCCACTAAAAGTGTTTCCAAGAATTGTATTTCCGGGTAGAGTAAAGGATTTGTAAGGAACCAACGCAGATGCCAAAGAAAACCGTTTCGGATGTCGATGCCAAGGACAAAATATTTCTGGTACGGGTTGACTTCAACGTGCCCCAAGATGATGCGGGCGACATCACCGACGACCGTCGGATTAGGATGGCACTGCCCACCATTGCATCGATTCTCAATCGGGGCGGAAAAGCCGTTCTCATGTCGCATCTGGGGCGGCCTTCAGGGAAAGGTTTTGAGCAGGCATTTTCGCTGGCTCCGGTTGCCAAGCGGCTAGGTGAATTGCTCGGAAAGCCTGTCTTGTTGGCTTCCGATACCGGAGGTGCGGATTCCCATGCCAAAGCCAAGGCTCTGCTGGCCGGTGGCGTGGTGGTTTTGGAAAACGTCCGCTTCAACGCCGGTGAGAAAAAGGGGAACGACGCGGCTTACGTCAACGGCTTGGCAACCATCGCCGATGTCTACGTAAATGATGCCTTCGGAACGTGCCACCGTACTGAGGCCAGCATGCACGCCGTGCCCGTTGCCATGAAAGTAGTGGGCAAGCCTGCCGTGTGTGGATTCTTGGTCGAAAAGGAGATGCAGTATCTCTCAGAGGCGATCGCCCGACCCAAGCGGCCATTCGTTGCAATTCTGGGCGGCAAGAAGGTGTCGGACAAGATTGCAGTGATCAACAATCTCCTCGCGATCTGCGACCATGTGCTCATCGGCGGCGCGATGGCCTACACATTTTCGCTGGCCGAAGGAGGCAAGACAGGCAAGTCGCTCGTCGAGAAGGACAAGATTGATCTGGCCAAGCAACTGATTGCCCAAGGCGGCACAAAGCTTGTGCTGCCTGTGGATACGCACTGCGCCGACGATTTTTCGGCGAGTGCGAACAAGCAAATTGTGAAAGCTGGCCAGATTCCGGATGGCTTCGAGGGACTCGACATCGGCCCCGACACAGCCAAACAATATGCAGCAATCATTCGCTCTGCTGGTACCGTTGTGTGGAATGGGCCGATGGGTGTTTTTGAGATGCCGCCATTTGACGCTGGTACCAAGACAGTGGCCGAGGCGGTGGCGCAGGCGACTGCCAAGGGGGCTGTCACGATTATTGGCGGCGGCGATTCAGCGGCAGCTATCGAGCAGATGGGCTATGCCGATCGGGTAAGCCACGTGTCAACCGGCGGTGGCGCATCGCTGGAAATGCTCGAGGGCAAAGCGTTTGAGACTGTGGCCGTGCTCGACGACAAGTAATTCAATCGCTGACCCATCGAGGCCACTTGGAGATTCTCCCGGCACGGGCAGTTGCAAAGACGATGGATGGCTTTGCACACGTACACAACGCAGCAGTCTGTTTTGAGTAACCCAACGACGTTTGTGGGTGGCCTACCGGGACGGGCTATCCTCTCCCAGCAGTGTCGTGACTCACGGAATCAGCGTTCGGAAAACGGATGCGGGGGGGAGGTGTCATCGCTTGCGGTTCCACTGCGTGCCGCTTGGCTGCCAGGCGGGCACCTGTCGTTGCAACGTAAGTCTGATCCTCTCGGCTTAATCTTGTCAGCGGCACAGTCGAGTAACTGCCCGATTGTTTCAGGATGCGAATCCGATCTGTATGCACCTCGATCAGGATACCAACCGTTTCGTGTGTGCCGGTGTTATCAATCCATCGACGCATCGGTTCGCCCGGAGCCTTGAGCATACCGGCGAAGGGATCATCGTCCTTCGGTTCAGCAGGTGTCTCTTCGGCGGGTTCCTCCTTCGGCAGTTCAGCCTCTTCGGCGGTCGCCTCTTCGGTTTCAGGCTCAACGCTTCCAAGCTCAGTCGTTTCTTCGGTCTCCTCGACGGCTGTCTCAGTATCCGCACTCCCAGCGGCACTGTCTTGAACGGATTTAGGAACCGCCTCTTCGAGAGCGTCTGCAGGCAGTTCCTCAGGAGCGTCAGCGGTGGCTCCTAGGCGTGAGGCTGTGGGATCAGATTCTTCGCGAAACAGATCTTCGGAAGCGTCTGCCGGAGCCCGCAACGGTGGCTCGGCTCGGACTGCGACCGGAGTCGCTTGCGATTCTGTGGCCGCACTGGTCTGGTTCGCTTCGTCGTCGTCTGCATCGAATAGATTTTCCTCGACTGGCGCCGCAGGAGGTGCCACGACTGGTTGTGCTACCGGCCGCTCCTCGACAGGCATTTCTTCTTCGGCCGGCTCTTCAACGGCCTCTGCTGCAGGCTCCTTGGTTGGCTCTGCTGCAGGCTCTTCGGTTGGCTCTGCTACTGGCTCCTCGGCCATCTCTTCGGCAAGCTCATCGGTTGGCGGGGCTCCTTTTTCAGCTGGGACGCTGGCCGGTTCGTCGGTCGGTTTCTGGGTTGGCTCTTCGACTGGTTCGGCGACTGGAGTTTCAACGGGCCGCTGTACGGGCAACTTGATCTCTGCTGGTGGCAGCGATTCGCGGGGCTCATTCTTGAGCAACTCATCGAGGGACAGATTGGCTGGCTTGGATTCTTTTTTTGGCGAGAGAAGGGCCGGCTCTTGGGCAGAGGCTGTTGAAACAGGAGGTTCGAACACAGGCATCGGCATGGGCTTCTCAGCGATCTCGCGAGGTGCCGTTACGGCCGGTGTTTTTTCGGCAGTCTCAGGGGCATGCAACACGCCATTAGATTCCACGATCGTGGCATGGGCTGAGCCGTCGGCTGGAACGCAACACTGGATCGACTCGTTGACAACAATCACTTCCGAGATCATGCCGTCAGAATGAGTACACGGGCTGTATGTGATCGGCTCGCAGCGATGCACAGATCGCAGCTGCTGGCAGTGTTTTGGCCGGCAGGCGCGAGGGCGGCTTCGGCTCCGCAGAAACCGGCACGCCGAGGCCGAGTCGACTGAGAGAAGAAGAGCCAACAGTCCGACCATCAAGACATGCATCCAGCGTCGCACGAGTCACCTCGAAGAAAAGATATAGAAAAGAAGAGTCCGGAGTTCCGCGATACAGACCTGAGTTACACCCTACGTCACAAATCACCCGTTATGCTAATTCCACGCGGCCGGTCCGGCAAACGCGGGCAGTCGGAGGCAGGAATACCGGGAGAACCGTTCAAGCCAGCAGAAGCGGCCTGGGTCGCCAGCGAGGAAATAAGAACATCCCGCATGAGAAATGTATCTGGACGAAGGCCAAAAAGTGAAGGCCGTGGCAGCTTGGGACTGCCACGGCCTTCCGGTGAATCGAACCTGTAGTCCGCCTGCGAACGGGGTAGATGACTGCGAGACTGATGCGGATCGGGCACGAGACGAGCACGTGCTTTTCAGTGGATCCGGATCAACGCAATGGGTTTGGCACCTCCGACGGGTCGCGGAAACAGGAATCGAATTTTGTTGAATTCGTTGAAAGTGGATTCGGCCAGTTGAGCCACGTTCCTTCAGTCGATGCTTTGGGAGATGGCGTAATCGGCCCAATCGGTAGGGTCGCCCGTGCCTCGCAACTGCGCACTCCACGGCATCGGACCGCTTTTGTAGGATCATGCCATGCATGCCATGCGTCAACTCGCACCCACGCCCTACAACCAGATGCTCACCCACGCCGGCGCGTGGTCGCATGACTCGCAGTGGATCGTCTATGACGTGCGATCTACTGCCGACGGCTCGGTTTTTAATGGACGGCGGATTGAGCGAGCCTGCCTCGCGAGCGGCCGCGTGGAGGTGCTCTATGAGTCGCAGCGAGGGGCCTGCTGTGGCGTGGCAACTCTCAGTCCAGTCGATGATCAAGTGGTGTTCATCGTGGGGCCAGAGGATCCAACGCCTGAGTGGTCGTATGGTCCAGCTCACCGGCAGGCCGCTGTGGTGCGGATGTCCCAACCTGGGGTGATTGAAAACCTCGATGCCCGTAATCTAGACCCCCCGTTTACGCCCGGCAGTCTGCGCGGCGGCAGTCACCTGCATCTTTTTTCCGGCGACGGGCGGCTGGTGAGCTTTACCTACGAGGATGCCATTCTGGGGTCGCCGCTGGAAGTCTTGGAATCAGACGCTCCACCAGCAGCCAACGCGGCCGAGAAAAATTTGCGAGGCGTGGGTGTGAGCGTGTGTGGGCGCGCAGTCACGGTGCCAAAGACACACCCTCGCAACCACGATGGTACGGCGTTCACCGTGCTTGTAACGCGGCTTGTGGATGCCCCGCGGCCTGGAAGTGACGAGATCTCGCAAGCGTCTGAGGAGGCTTGGGTGGGGGATGCTGGCTCGACGCCACAGGGTTTTCGGCGGAGGTATGCCCTGGCGTTTCAGGGACAGGTTGTCGCTAACGACGGCGAAACGATACGCGAGGCGTTTCTGGTCGAACTGCCCGAGAACCCGATCGATCTCGAGACAGTGCCTCACTTTGGAGAGCCAAACCGCAGCCAGTCAGACAGCGGTAGACAAATGCCCGAAATCGACTGCATTCAAGGCACGCTCACGCACCGCCCTGCCCCGCCGCCTGGCGTGGTACAGCGTCGGCTGACGCACACAGCTCATCGACGGTTTCCTGGAATTCAGGGGCCACGGCATTGGCTTCGCTCAAGCCCTGACGGGAGTCGCATAGCCATGCTTCTGAGGGACGATGCCGGAAGAGTGCAACTCTTCACGGTCAGTCCGGCCGGAGGCGATGTATGCCAGGTATCGCGTGATCCGTGGGATGTGACCAGTGCCTTTACGTGGACCCCAGACGGGAGCCGCATTGCGTACGTTGCTGACGGCAGTGTCTTTACCGTTGCTGTGGCAACGGGTCAAAGCAAACGACTCACGCCCCGCGTGGCCGATGGCACATCGCCCCGTGGGGAGGCGTGCGTTGTCTCACCCAACGGACGGCACATTGCGTTCATGCGAAGGCATGTGCACAACCAAATTTTTGTAGTGGACATCGCATGCGATTGAGAATCGCATGCCAAATCCTTTCACGACCGAAAAGCGTCGCGGGCGACTTTTTTGACGGACGGATTGTTAGGAGCACCCCATACTGTTGCCGCAGTTGTGGCAGAGGTAGCAGTTGCCGTTGCGAACCGTGATCGCCCCGCAGTTGTCGCACGCAGGGGCATCGATTTGAAACTTTGCAAACTGGCTCTGTCGGTCGGCTGGGCTGGCGTTTGGATCCATCTGCATCTTGAGGCCGGCACGCTCCAAAAGCGCGGCGGTCGCATTGCGAGCCACCGCCTTACTGGCTGATGCCGAACCATTGGTGGCTGTGTTTTTTACGCCACCTGCCGCGACAGAATTCCCGGTCACTTTGGATGGGTGTTTGCCACGATTGGAGGACGTTCCCTGTCCATCTGCCAGCCCGCTCGCCGTCGTGGCGGCGGGCTTGCGCTCTGTTTCCGTATCATCCCCCGTGGCGGCCTCCTCGCCGCCACCATGTCCGTCAGTATGACTGCCGCCGGGCCGGTTGGCTTCACGATAGCCGGGAATAAATTCCGTGCCCATCCAGCGGAAGAGATAGTCGACCAAGCTTTTGGCGACGGGGATATCGGGGTTTTTTGTGTAACCCCACGGCTCAAAGCGGGTGTGCGAGAATTTCTTTACATACACCTCCAACGGCACGCCATACTGCAGGCTCATTGACACGGCCGTGCCGAAGGCGTCCATCAGGCCGCCGATGGTGCTGCCCTCCTTCGCCATCGTGATGAAGAGTTCACCGGCGCGACCATCGTCGTAGAGGCCAACGGTGATGTAGCCCTCGTGGCCACCCACGTTGAACTTGTGGGTGACGCTACGACGCGTGTCGGGCAGCCGTTCGCGTCGCGGCACGGCGATGGCCTTTGCACTTGCTTTGTCAGCCGTCTTGTCGCTTTCTGTGCTGGTTGAAAGTGGCTGGCTTTCCTTTGAGCCGTCGCGATAGATTGCCAGAGCCTTCAGCCCCATGCGCCATCCTTGAGCGTACGCCCCGGCAATATCCGCCGGAGTTGTCTCGCGAGGCATGTTGACCGTCTTGGAGATGGCTCCCGAGATGAACGGCTGAGCTGCTGCCATCATTTTGACGTGTGCCTCCCATGCGATCGACCGCTTGCCGAGCCGAGGCTTGAAGGCACAATCAAACACCGATTGGTGCTTGTCTTGCAATCCAGTGGCTCCCTCAATCGTGTCGTTCTTGTCAATAAAATCCAGAATCGACGCTACTGCCGGCTCGTCGTAGCCCAGCGTACGAAGAGCCAAGGGCACCGTCTGATTGACAATCTTGAGCATGCCGCCACCGGCCAATTGTTTGTATTTCACAAGCGCGATATCGGGCTCGATGCCGGTGGTATCGCAGTCCATAAGAAAGCTGATCGTGCCAGTGGGTGCGAGCACGGTGGCCTGGGCATTGCGGTAGCCATGGCGGCGGCCATGAGCCAGTACATCGCCCCAGATCTTTTTCGCGGCATCCCGCAAATATTGCGGACAGGAGGCATCGATGGTTTCTGTCGCAGATTGGTGCATTTGCATCACGTTGAGCATCGGTTCACGGTTGGCCGCAAAGCCCTCGAACGGCCCGACGGCAGCGGCCAGTTCGGCACTCGTGCGGTTGGCTGCCCCATGCAGGATCGCCGTAATCGCTCCGCAGAGGCCTCGCCCAGCATCGCTGTCGTAGGCCAAGCCATCGGCCATCAGGAGGCTGCCGAGGTTTGAGTAGCCCAGCCCAAGCGGACGGAAGATATGGCTGTTTTTTGCGATTCGCTTGGTGGGGTAGCTGGCGTGGTCGACCAGAATTTCCTGTGCCACAAAGAAGATCCGACAGGCGGCGGTAAATCGCTCCACATCGAACATGCCATCGGGCCGACGGAACTTCATCAAGTTGATGCTGGAAAGATTACAAGCCGTGTCGTCCAGAAACATATATTCCGAGCACGGGTTGCTGGCATTGATCCTTCCCGAGTTAGGGCAGGTGTGCCAGTGATTGATCGTGGTGTCGTATTGCACGCCTGGGTCGCCGCACTGCCAGGCGCATTCTGCCATTCGGCTGAGAACTTCCCGGGCCTTGAAAGACGGGCCTGCCTTCGACGAGTCGGTCACCCAACGCGTTGTCCACGTGTCGTCGCGGTCGGCTGCCTCGAGAAAATCGTCGGTGAGCCGCACCGAAAGATTGGCGTTTTGAAAAAGAATGGAACTGTAGGCCTCCCCGTTGAAATTGGAGTCGTACCCCCCTTTCTCAATGAGCACACGGGCTTTGTTTTCTTCCTTCGCCTTGCACTCGATGAATTCCATGATGTCGGGATGCGTCACCTTGAGCGACTGCATCTTGGCAGCGCGGCGTGTTTTTCCACCGCTCTTTACGACGGCCGCCACCTGGTCGTAGACCCGCATGAACGAGAGCGGGCCTGATGGCTTGCCGCCACCGGCAAGTTTCTCGCGCTGGCTGCGGAGCGTGGAGAGATCGGTGCCGGTACCGGAGCCAAACTTGAAGAGCATCGCCTCGCTCCGCGCGAGTTCCATGATGTCTTCCATGTTGTCCTTCACGCTTTGAATAAAGCAGGCGCTGCCTTGCGGATATTCATACGGGTTTTGAGGCTGAACCACCTCGCGAGCAGCTTCGTCCCAGCGCCAGTTGCAGGGAGTGCCTTTTACGCCGTACTCGTGGTAGAGGCCCACGTTAAACCAGACGGGCGAGTTGAACGCTCCGTGCTGATGCACGCAAAGCCAAGACAGATCCCGGTAGAAATTCTCGCCGTCCTGAGCGGTTTTAAAGTAGCCGTCTGCGGTGCCCCAATCGGCAATGGTGCGGGCAACTCTGTGGACGAGTTGCCTGACGGAGTGTTCGCGTTGGGGCGTGTGAACCTCGCCGTAAAAATACTTGCTCACCACAACGTTGGTCGCTAACTGGCTCCAGGCCGCAGGAATCTCGCAGGCCGATTGCTCGAAGAGCACCTTCCCGTCCTCCCCCTTGATTGCAGCGGTGCGCAGCTCCCATTCGGTTGTGTCGAACGGGCTTTCAACGGCTACCGGACAAAACGTGGGAGGCACCTCGAGCGGCTGCCGAACGGCTGCGGGCCCACCGAGAGCGACTTTGTCTGACGGGGTTGCCGCAAAGCCTGTGGACGATTCAAAAGCTGCCATGAAACTGGGCTCCTTGCCGTGGGGTGGTGATTGGCGGTGATCGTTTGCGGGCTTCACAATCAGTATACTTTCGTATAGTTGTCGTGCAAGGCTCGGGGATGAATTGAGAAAACAAAATCCAAGCCATCTGCCCCCGGGAAAAGCCTAAAAAATGCGATTCGGAGAAAGCAGGTCCTTCTGCATGCTATCGCAAGATGTTGTGTGAATCGTCCCGGCGACCACTCCATGTGGCCGAGGCGTGACTTTAGCGTGAGGGTTTCGTGAGTCAAGCGAATTTTTTTCAGAGACGCAAAATAGGACGAAAACACCAGAAAAGAGAGCCACTTCGGCTTGCGGGAGAAGAATCGCGAAAGACACCCACAGGGGGGGTGTTTGTTCGGGGGTGTCTGGCGGTTGCTTTTTGGGCGTTCGGTCCTAGGCCACACCGGCAATCGCGATTGCGAATTCGGGTTCATTCACAATCATTCTGGGCCGTGTGTTCTTCGTGTAGACTGTGGCCATGAGCCACCCTCGCGCACAGCCGAAGTCCCGAGTGCAAAAAGTCCAAAAACTCACAAAGAGAGGATCCCAGTCGGCCGACTCAGCCGGCTTTGAGGCCGTGCAGGCGCGGATCCGAGAGGCTGGCCTGCGATGCACCGCCGCCCGGCTGACGGTGATGCAACATCTGATCGCTGCCCACGGGCCAGAGACTCATGCCGAAGTGGCCGATGCGCTGGCTGACAGGGGTTTTGATCGGGCCACGATTTACCGTAACCTGACAGAGTTGACCGAGGCCAGCCTTGTTATGCGAGTGGAACTGGGCGACCACGTGTGGCGGTTTGAGTTGAAGCGCAAAGGGGAGAAGAGCGATCATGGCCAGGGGCACCCTCATTTCGTCTGCACCACGTGCGGCGAGGTGTCGTGTTTGGATGATGTGAATGTGGCGATCACACCCAAACCGGGTGCGTCCAAGTCCACCCGCCAATCATCGGCCGGGGTTCGGCCCCGTGCCACACAATCGCCCGGCATTCGCTCGGTCACAGAAGTGCTCCTCAAGGGACAGTGCGGAAGCTGCGGGTGAGGCCAGTTGCGTTGCCAATCCTGCTAGATCTTTTATCCTGCTCGTTATGCCACTTGTTACTTTTCGTGATGTGCATCTGAGGTACCGTGGCCCTCCCCTCTTGGATGGTGTCCATTGCCATATCGAGGCCGGCCAGCGCATTGGACTGCTCGGCCGCAACGGCACTGGCAAGACGTCGCTGATGCGGATGCTCTCGGGAGCCATTCGGCCCGATCAGGGCGAGGTGATCATTGCGCCGCGGGCCAGAGTGGCGATTTTGCAGCAGGATGTGCCGCAGGACCTCCAGGGTCTTGTACGAGAGATCGTGGCGAGAGGTTTTTCGGCAGACAGCGAACAGGCCCACGAGTCCGAATGGCAGCGGGAACACGCGGTCGATCAGATTCTATCGCGGATGAATCTGGACCCAGACCTAGCGTTCCATACGCTCTCCAGCGGCATGAAGCGGCGGGCGCTTTTGGCACAGGCGCTTGTCACGTCGCCAGACCTGCTCCTGCTCGACGAACCGACGAACCACCTCGATATTGATGCGGTGACGTGGCTCGAAGAATTTCTTGGTCGCTGGAGTGGCACGCTCATGTTCGTGACACACGACCGCATGTTTCTCCGCTCCCTTGCCACCCGCATTCTGGAGATTGATCGTGGGCGGCTGTTTGACTGGTCGTGCGATTACGACACATTTCTGGTTCGCAAGGAAGCGGCGATTGCGGCGGAAGAAAAACAAAACGCTCTATTTGACAAGAAACTGGCGCAGGAAGAGGTTTGGATTCGCACGGGCATCAAGGCCCGCCGGACTAGGAATGAAGGGCGTGTGCGAGCCCTCGAACAGATGCGAAACGTTCGCAGCGACCGCCGGAATGCCGTCGGTAAGGTGCAACTTCACATTCAGGATGCGCAGCGGAGCGGTGCCCTAGTGGCTGCTGTGGAAGGAGTGTCTTTTTGCCACGGCCCGCTGACAATTCTGCGGAACTTTTCGACCACCGTGATGCGTGGAGACAAGATCGGCATCATCGGCCCAAACGGAGCTGGAAAAACGACCCTGCTGCGGTTGCTGCTGGGGAAACTTCAGCCAGCCGAGGGCAGCGTGCGGCTGGGAACCAACCTGCAGATCGCCTACTTCGACCAACTGCGAGAACAACTCGACGACGACAAGACGGTTGCCGACAACGTGAGCGACGGGTCTGAGACGGTCAAGATTGGCGGCGAGCCAAGGCATATTATTGGTTATTTGCAGGATTTTCTATTCAGCCCGGAGCGAGGCCGCACGCCGGTGCGATTTCTATCGGGTGGCGAACGCAACCGCGTGTTGCTGGCGAGGCTTTTCGCAAAGCCAGCCAATGTCATTGTGTTGGACGAACCGACCAATGACCTCGATGCCGAAACACTCGAACTCTTGGAAGAACGTCTCGTGGACTACGCGGGCACCGTGCTGTTGGTGAGCCACGACAGAATGTTTCTCAACAATGTGGTCACCAGCACAATCGTCTTTGAGCCCGAGGCTGGCGGTGAGAAGGGCGATGGAAACGTCAAAGAATATGTGGGTGGCTACGACGACTGGCTGCGGCAGCGAGGGACAGTCGCCGATCCTCAGCGATCGACGTCTGCAGCCGACAGGTCCAAGGCCAAGCCGAGCCCCGCTGCCGCTTTCAAAAAACGCAAACTCTCATTCAAAGAGCAGAAAGAACTCGCATCGCTCCCTGCTGTCATCGAAAAGCTCGAGCACGAGGTAGCCGGGATCCACGCCACCATGGCCCAAGCCGATTTCTATCGCCAGCGTGGCGATGCGTTGGCCCGCGAACAGGCACGCCTTGAAGAGATCCAACAGCGGTTGGCGGTAACATTTGCCCGATGGGAATCGCTGGATCAGTCGCACGCCAACAGCATCGCCGATTAATACCACACGCCCGCACGGGCGAGGAATGTGTCAGAGGGATAGAACTGAGCGTCGGTGGAGTCGTAATACTGCACCGTTCGGCCGGTCACCCAGCCGGTTTCCAGCCGCCACGTGATGCCGAGATTCGCTGGCCTCCGCTCCCATCCAGCCAAGAAGCGGTAGTCCCGCATGACAACCACCTGATTGTGGCCAGTGCTGGACTGCATCGCCCACTGATTGCCGCCGAATTCAGCCGCCAGATAGATCCACTGGGCGGCGCGTTTGGTTTCGGCCACTCGCCAAGCCAATCGCGGACGTGGGAAAATCAGTTCAAAACGCTTGTCATCGGCGGGCGTCCAGATGAGTCCGCCGGCCGGCAGCATGTTGACGTCGTAGCGATCTAGGTAGATGAGCCCCGCTACGACCCGCAGGTCGTCGCGAGCCTCCCACGCTCCAAACCCATGGCCCGTGATGCGGAAGGCCTGCGGCGTGTCATTTTTAAAATCGCTGTACCAGCCCGGAGCCACCGCCAGATCCACACCGAGGCGATCCCCAAATTTTCGGAGCCACCGTGCCTGAATGTAACCCTCGAAGAGTTCGTTTGGCAGATCCAAGCCCGAGGGTTTGTCCACCAGCACGCCGCTGAAGCCGGTTGTGATCAGCAGTGGCGACTCCACGGTGGGTGCGGGGAGGCCCAGCGTGATCGACTTCTCCAGCCACGTCAGCCCCAAGCCATTGGAGTTCAACTTGGGGAGTTCGGTCACTGTGTAGAGGGCCTGCTGCAGGATTCCAGGCTTTGCTCCCGGCGGCCGTTTGCGGCCGGCTGGGGGTTCAAATTCCTGGCGCGGCTGGCCCGGCGGCGCGACGTCATCGAGCAAGAGTGGCTCGGAGAGATCTTGTGGATCGCCCAGCGCCGCAAATCGAATGCGATCGAAAAAGCCCTGTTCGATCGGCGGTAGCGGCGAAATTTTATTGGAAGGATCGTTCGCTAGATCAGCCGTTTCAGTCAGAGCACTGGAGTCATCGCCTCGCGCGTCCAGCTCAAGGGGGACCCAGAGTAACAATGCACAGTAGATGGCAGCAAAGCGAAGCATGATGGTTTCCGCTAGTAGGCCAAGCCGGCACGCAACATGAGAGTGCTATTGAGATCCTGGATTTGCGGCCCTGGACCGTCCACGTAGAAGAGCTGACGGTAGAACACATAGCCCACCTCGACGTTGCCTGCTAGGCCCGTGGGGGCCTGTGGCACCCATTCAGCTCCGAGCGTCACGCGGATGTCATTGTAGTCGAATGCCGAGATGGGGTTTCCGGGCGTATTGCGTCGAAACGTCCAAGCGCCGCCTCCGTACTCGCCCCCCACGTAGCCCCAGATGGAATGCTTGGCAGTGTTGCTGATGCGTTTCGATGCTTTGGGAGTTGGAAAGAGAATATCGTAACGAGAGTTGGCATCGGGAACCCAAGTCATGCCGACTACCGGGAGGAGCTTCACTTGATTGCGGTCGAGATAGACGATGCCTGCCTTGCCTTGCATCGTCGGCGTGAGCTGGAGTGTGCCGACCGCCCGGCCCATCAGACGCCAACTCTGCGAGACGAACACATCCCAGTTGGTGAAGATGCCCAGTCGAAGGCCAAGCTCTGCACCGAAGAGCGGTGTGAACTGCGGATTCCACGCCGTGTCGACGAACACATCGTACGTACTTGGCGGAAGATCCGCTGTGGATGTGGCTGTTTGTTGTGGCCCATCCCACAGTTGGAGACCGAAGCCAGGCGTGATTAGCAGCGGGGAGTGTTTGAGATTTGCCGGTGAGTTGTGAAAAAATGGAAGCGCAAACGTGGCGGTCGTATCGAGTTCATTGACGCCCACACTGGTGCCTTGACCATTGCCGAAGAGATAGGCCCAACTGCCTCGCGCACCTTGGTAGACTCGCATCGTTTGTTGGAACGTGGAGTTTTGCGTGGGATAGCCTGGTGGAAAAAGAGAGTTTCCACCGGCGGTTCCTTGCGTGGGCACCAGCGACGGCGGGGCCGTGGAATACCCCGGATAGCCTGGCTGGCCGCCGAGCGCCGAAGGCGCCATCGTGGCTGGTGCCGGCGCAGTGGGAAACACTTGCGAGGCCTGTGGCGCGTAGGCATCCCACACTGGCGGTGGTGGCGACAGCGGCACTCCATACGATCCTGCCTGCGCGAGCCGATCCAGAGACGACGCCGCCGGAGGGGGCAGTTGAACGGTCTGCCCGTGGGATGCACGCGCGCAGGCAATCGCAGCAACTGCAAAGCACAACGTCAGTACGAAATAGAAAAAGCGCACGCGTTTCAGCGATTCCTAGAAGGGAGGCCCCGTCGGAGGGAAAAATCGGAAATCTGTGTACGTAAATGTGGCACAAAAACGCACAAAAAATCTGTTGGAAGAAAGGTGCGTACCGCGCCGATCCAGCGAGGGTCAAGGTCGCAGGGCGGCGGCCTGCCGTCGCGCCGAGCGCAAGGCACCGATCTTGCGCGAACTACCACTACTACCCCATTTTCCCCAATCGTATCCGTCTTCCAAATGGGCCCGCAGAGAAGGTTCTGTGCCTCTGCTGGCAGTCCAACCAGCATGCCTTTCGCACAACAAGTCGGGCGTGCGACACTGGTTTCTCAGGTTCGTGAGCCACGCGAATCCAGCCACGCGAATCCAGCCACGCATTTATGTCGGTCGCACAGCCAACACTAGCCGATTCTGAATTCGACCCGATCAGCGGCAGCGCCATGCTGGAACGGACTGGGCTGGCGGCGTTTCACCATCAATTAGAAGTGGTCTCCACGATGGATTGGGCCAGAGCACTGGCCATCGATCCCGACGTGCTTTTGCCGGCGGCGGTCGTGGCCGATCGGCAGACGCTCGGGCGCGGACGGCAAGGCGCGAGGTGGTGGCAGCCTCCTGGGAGCCTGGCGGTGAGCGTTGTCATCGATGCCCGCTCGCTTGGGCAGGCGCAGCCGCAACCTGTATGGTCATTGGCTTGCGGCGTGGCGATGGCTGAAGCATTGGCGGCGCTCGAGCCTCTCACAACACCGCGGGTGCGTTGGCCCAACGACGTTGAATCGCGAGGCCGCAAACTGGCCGGCATCTTGGTGGAGACGGCCCCCGACGGCCGCGCGATTTTTGGAATTGGGGTCAACACAACCGGCACTGCGAGAGGAGCCCCAGAGGCCATCCGCCACAGAATTGCGACACTCCCCGATACCGTCGGCAGAACGCTGCCACGAGAAACGCTGCTGGTCGAATTTCTGCCTCGTTTTTTTGAACTGCTCAACGAGATCCAGGCGGATGCCAGCCGGCTCATCGCTCGCTATCGGCCGTTGTGCTCTTTGACGGGTGAGGATGTGACTGTGTTTCGCGGAGCGGGAAAAAAAATAAGCGGCCGCTGCTGTGGCATCGATACGACAGGCGCCCTTGTGGTCGACACGGTGGCTGGCCGACTGCATCTCGCCTCGGGCAGCCTTACCGACCCGGCGGCCGTGTGGCGCGGCGACGCCCAGCCGGACCCGCAGACTTGAGTGCCACCACGCACACTTCCCGCCCGCCGGTCGAAAGCTGCCTTGCCCGAGGGCTGTAGCCCCATTGCCCAAAGAGTTTGAGCCAAGCCCCCAAGGAATCCGCCCGGGACCACTCAGGCAGCTTCAACGTGGCGATAATCCCTTCCGGCCGCACGCCAGAGGCGGTGACAATGCGACCGATGGATTCAAGCGTGCTGGTGGGGTCGATATTCATGTCGGCCACAACCCAATCAAACCCACGGAAGTTTTTCAGTCGGACGTCTCTGGCTCGCATCCGCCACTGCTCAAAGTTTTTGAGCGCGGCGACACGGGTGTCAACGAGCGCCGGATCGATTCCCACGACGCTCAAGCCGGCTTCGAGAAGTCGCTGGCATGCCCCGCCTGGCGCCGCCCCCAGCTCCACTGCCCTGGTGCCTGGCCGCAGTGTCAGATCAAACGTGGCCAACGCCTCGTCCAGTTTCAGCCATGCCCGCGATACCTTGTCTGCCGGCAGGCTGACGGGATGGATGCCACCAGGCCAGCAGCTTGAGGGCGAAGCTGCACGATGCCAGCCCACCCACCAGCGATCGGCAGAATCAATCATGCAATCCAGCACGAGATCACCGGGCCGAGCCATGGGCTGGTCGATTCCTGTGTGAAGTGAGGATTGAACGCAGGGTTGAAGGGCCGGATCGGCAGGCTGCAAGCGGACGGCCAAAGCGGTGATCAGGGCCGCGCGAATGGCAACCGGCGATACCTCTGTGCGGTGGTCTCGCTGCCAGACATGGACGTTGTCCCAGCCGGCAGGCCCCGTAAGAGCTAGCAACTTCTGGATCCGCTCAGAGTCGCTGGCCCCAGACACTTGCCCATACGAATGGATAACAGCCCGCGCAAAAATAAGATCGGGAGTAAAATCGTCTGGAGGATCAAAGTGCGGCGTACCGGCTCCTAGGCTGGGCAACCGAAATGTCACAACGCCACGTCGCCACGCCCCTTTGATCAGCAGCGGCAGAATGTCCTGCTGCCGCTGGCAGAGGGCAGTCTCTGCGCCACCCTGGCAGGTGACCAGCAAAAAGTCGCCTCGTCTGACAGGGGCTGGGGAGAGAGGGCGACTCACATGAGGGGCGGTGGAAGGCATGAGCCAGAGAGTCTCCATCGCGTGTTCATACGATCCAAAAAAATCAGAAAGAGTGGCTTAAAAGCATGAAAAAAAGCTATTTGCGAGGCTATCGCTTCTGAACGCACGCGATTAGTTGGGCGCAAAATTAGGCCGGCCCGGGCGCCCAAGGGCCCGGGCCGGCCTTTCTCGTCTGAACGCTGGACAGTGCCCAACTGGGGGACTCAGAAAGGTGTCTCAAAGAAACAACTTTTAGAGAGCCATGCAGTCGGGCGAAGGACTAACCGTGGCCCTTCTTCTTCTTCGCAACCTTCTTGGCTGCCTTCTTCTTCTTCTTTGCCATCGATCTGGCTCCTTGCCACGAATGCCCGGACACGCAACCCACGATCAATCCCTCGGGCACTCTATCGTAGGGATCGATCGACGTTTCAAACCAATTTTTATTCGCTCGCTCGTTCGTGCGGGGTACCTAAGGAGCACTCAACCGTCACGAAGATAGAGTTGTGGATGATTGGAAGGAAAACTGTCAAGAGAAGTTTTAAAATATTTTTAGAATTTTCTTGGATCACATTCAGACGATCCGGTCAGCCTCGTTTGGTCCAGCGGTATGTTTTGTTGAAGCACGTTCGGCCGCCCACGTCTCCAAAAGCGCAAATTGCTTTGAAAAATCTTGCTCCGCAACCGCCAGCGGGCTCTTAAAGAAGCAGGCCAACCATGGGACTGCACCGTATTCGCCCATCCGGTGGCTGCGTTCCACCAAACGCACCAGATCGATCACCAGCGGCGCCGCCAGAATGGAATCACACCCCTGCCAGATGAATTGGAATGTCATCGGCGTGCCCAGAAATCCTCGAAAGTGGACGTGGTCCCAGGCTGTCTTCCAGTCGCCGAGGCTTTTGATGTATTCGATCGACACGTGAGTCTGGGGTGGGTAGCCCAGGATGCTGGCCAGCAAGTGGTCTTTGCTTCGCACTTTCGTTTCTTTGTTGCGGGGGTCGTCCAGCACCTTGCCATCCATGTTGCCAAAAATGTTGTGCCCCACCCAACTCATCACATCCAGATTGCGGGCCGCGAACATAGGGGCCAACACGCTCTTGAGAAGAGTCTCACCGGTTTTGCCGTCACAACCGGCGTGGGGCACCCGGCGGTCGATCGCCACCTGTTGCATCGCCGGAGGGGTGGCGCCGGTGGAGGGGGTGAAGTTGATGTACGAGGCCCCAGCCTCAAAGGCCGCCAAGGCATACAGACTGCTGGCAGGAAGCGGGCATTTTTTCGGATCGTCGAGCAGTGGCTCAACGGTTTTGAATTCGATTGGAATCGGCAACGCCGGCTGTGGCTCCGTTGACGCCAGATTCACGACCACAACATGCCGCAACCGTTCGGCTGTGGCAAACGCCTCGATGTCGGTGCGGATTCTGGCCACTGCTGCGCGGGGTGTTTCCACGCGCGCAGCGATTGATGCATCGGCCAGTTCGTGGATTTTGTCGCCGGCAGCTACCACCGTGCCAGGGCGCAGCCTCGATTCCACGGAGGCAAAATAATCAGCGCTGCTGTCGAGGAGTTCTGGCGAGATGGCCCGGCTTTCAACCCACATGCGGCGAGCCTCTTCGGCCAGTCGTCCAGCGCGAATATCGTGGCCGCCCACAACGATCTCATCAAAGTCCACGAGATCAAGCTGAGTGAACGGGTCAAGCGAGGTCACCAAGCCGATCGGCTGGATCGCACCTCGGCAGAGCGCAGCCAAGCCTGTCATTGCTGTGGTGGCCACGCCACCCTTGGCTCCGATGATCCAAAGTCCAATGCGCTGCCTGGTGGCGGGTTGCCCGGCAGCGGGCTGTTTGGTTTGCGGTCGGCCGGGCGGTCGGGATGGCATGTGTAGATTCCTGGGGTGGCCAGCGAGCAAAGGGCGCTGGGAATGGTCGCGAGGCTTGGTATCATTCTGGTCATGTCCTCAGTCGTCAAGCAAAAGCAGGAGATTTTGAAACAGAGCATGGACTCGTCACACGGTTTGCAAGCCAGTTTGCATCTGGCGCGGCGCATGGCGTCGCTGGAGCCATCCGCTACGCTGGCAATGGCGGCCAAGGCCTCGGCACTGGCCGCCTCGGGCATCCCCGTTATTGACCTCTCGGTCGGCGAACCCGACTTCCCCACCCCCCTGCATATCTGCCAGGCGGCCGAGGTGGCGATCCGTGCGGGAAAAACAAAATACACGCCAGCCGCCGGCATTCCAGAACTCCGTAAGGCCGTCGCAGCCGACTATTCCCACCGCACGGGACTGACGGTGACACCTGCGCAGGTGGTGGTTTCGTGTGGAGCCAAGCACGCGTTGCACAACGTCTGCGTGTCGCTCTTGGACGAGGGAGACGAGGTGATTGTGCCGGCCCCATACTGGGTCAGCTATGCGGAACTCATCAAGCTTTCTGGCGCCATCCCTGTGTTCTTGGAAACGAGGATCGAGGACGATTTCAAGCTGCGCCCCGAGGCGTTGCGGGCAGCTCTCACGCCACGTACACGGATGTTGCTGCTCTGCTCACCTAGCAATCCCACTGGCGTGGTCTATTCCGCCGACGAACTGCGGGCGTTGGCCGACAGTGCGATCGAGGCCAATCTGGCTGTCGTAGCTGACGAGATTTACGACCAACTGGTGTTCGATGGGCGACAGGCCGTTTCATTTCCGACGCTTCGGCCTGGTCTTGAGGAACGGACGGTGGTGGTGGCGGGCGTGAGCAAAACCTACTCGATGACCGGGTGGCGGGTCGGCTGGACGATCTCCCCAGAGCCTTTGGCCAAGGCGATTGGCAATCTGCAGAGCCAGGAGACGAGTAACCCATGCAGCGTGAGCCAGTATGCTGCCGTGGCTGCGCTCACCGGTCCGCAAGAGTGTGTGGCCGAGATGTGCAAGGCGTTTCAATCGCGGCGAGATCTCGTCGTTCGAAAACTCACGGCTATTCCGGGCGTGCGACTGCCACAGATCGGCGGCGCATTTTATGCTTTCTTTGACATCCGACAGGCTCTGGCTCGTGCGTCGGCTGGAGGGGGCACAGTCCTTGGCCCCACCACGAGTGCCCAGTGGTGCGAGGCATTGCTGGAGCGAGAGCACGTTGCTCTGGTGGCTGGCAGTGCGTTTGGTGCTGAGGGGCATGTGCGGATGTCGTTTGCAGCAGCAGAGGACAAGCTCACCGAAGGACTCGCCCGCATCGCACGCTTTCTAGCGTGAGCCATGGTTGAAAATGCCTGCAAACAATAGGGTTGGCATTGTGTTGGCGGGGGGAGCGTCGCAACGCATGCAAGCGGCGGGCATGACAGGCATGACAGGCATGAACGCCTGGAGCGACAAAGCGACTCTCACTCTGGATGGACAGGCGGGCGGACAGTCGGCCGGACAAACGTTTGTGGAGCGGGTGTGCCTAGCTGTGGCTGCGGAAGTGGGCGAGGTGATCGTGGTGGCAGCCCCGTTCCAAGAGTTGCCGTCTTTGCCGAGCGGCGTGATGGTGGTGCGAGATTCGCTGCCTGGCGCAGGGCCGCTGGCTGGTGTCGCCGACGGGATGCGATGCGTTCTGGAGGCTCGCCGTCGTGCAGGCCAAACGCCTCCTGAGGCGGCTGTGATTGCGTCGTGCGATGTGCCGTTGCTGCGGCCAGCAGTGGTGCGATTGTTGTGCGAGGCCTTGGGCTGTGCAGATCCGGTACGCACAGGCGGGCAGGCTTCCGCCAAGCCTTGCCGCGCCAGCGGCACGCCGCTCTGGGTGGTGCCAGTGGTGGGCGGGTATCGGCAGGTGCTCGTGTCGGCCCTGCGACTGGAGTTGCTCGCAACCATAGAGGCGTATCTGGGCAGTGGCCGCCGCGATCCCCGGGGCCTTTTGGAGCAGATCCACGCTGCCGATCCGGCGGCTGTGTGTTTTGTGTGCGAAGCAGAAATAGCCGCTGTTGATCCAGACGGCGACTCATTTTGTGATGTCGACACATGGGCAGACTTCCACCGGATCAATTCTCGCCTTCAAAAAAACGATGGCTGACTTCTATACTGCGCGGCTTATGGTGACGCGATATTCCCGATCACTCAGAGGCGCAGGGCGGCCGCGGCGACGGTGGGCCGTCTTCTCGTTGGCGGCATTGGCCGTGTGCGGTGGGGTTGCGTGGATTGCGCCCACGGTTTTGGTGCTCACGCACCTGCGAGACCGGCCGCTGGAGGCCGCATTTCGAGGGATCGACGGCCGAGTGGCCAGCCGCGCGGCCACGTGGACGTGGCTGGGTGGGATCGAATACAGAGATGTCGTGCTCTGCGATCGCTCGGGGCGTGTGGTCATGACGGTGCAACGCATGCTGATCGACCGCGGGCTCGTCGCTTTGGCGATTGATCCGACGCAATTGGGCACGGTGCGGCTTGTTGGCGGCGAGGCGATGGTAGAAGTGCGGCGAGGTGGGAGCGGCATCGAAGATATTCTGGCGCCGTGGCTAGCCAAGAGTGACCGCGTGGCATCCTCGCCGGTGTCATTTGAATTAGAAGTGGTTGATACGACCGTTGATCTGATCGATCTGGAGCGGCGGGACGCCTGGCGCATTACCGACCTGATTGCCGCCGGAACCGTGCGGAGCGATGCAACGCTCGCCGGTTGGACTGTATCAGGACGGGTGCTGCATGCCCCAGCCGCAGCACGCACATTGGCGGCTGTTCCAAGCGGTCTGCCTCTTGCTGCGACAGTCGCAGCCTCTTCGACGCGGCTGGATCGCACGACGATCGCGGCAGGTGCAATGGCGACAGTATCGCGAGACGGCGGTTGCTCGGTGTCATCTCCTGCTGGAATAGATCACGACTCGGCTCGTACGCTCTCCATTACGACCAACCGCTTGCCACTGGGAGTATCGAGCGTGATGGCTACCCGATTCGACACATCGCACCTGCTCGATGGTTTGGCAGACGTGCGATTGGACATCACGCTCCCGGTCGCACTGGCCGGACAAGCCGTCGCTGCGGGCACGCGCACGATGCAGCCTGGCACGCAGATTACCGGCATGATTGCAGGATCCCAGTTGGCCCTGTGCCGCTCCGATACGCTGGCCGAACTGTTCACGCTGGATCGCTGTGAAATTCCCCTAGATGTGACGATCGACGGCCGGATGCTCACGATCCGCAACCTGAAGGTATCCTCTCCGCTCTTAAAAGCCGAAGCCTCGGGGCGCATAGGGATTCCGCAGGGCAGTGTTTGGGAATGGGCCGAGGCGATCATTGGCCACGATTTTGCCTTGGCGGCCGACATCGACCTTGCAGTCGCATCGCATGCGATTCCAGGCGGATTGAAGGTGCGGCCAGATGTGCGCGTGCTGGCGGGGCAACTCCAGGTGGCTGCTGCGTCCCACGCCGACGGCGGCGAGCGGGTGCTGGAAGTACGAACTACATCACGCGATTTGGCGGCCGTTCAGGGAGAGCGGCAGTTGCGTTGGAATGAACCATTCACCGCCTGGCTGCGTGGCCGCCGAGGGCCGGCGCAAGGCGATCGCCTCCGCATCGAAGAGGCACGCATTGCCTCGTCGGCTGTCGAGGTGGAGGGATCTGGTACGGCTGAAAACTCTCATATTCAGTGGACTGTAGACCTCGGCAAACTCGTGCAGGAGGCAGCCGAGGTGCTCGACATCAAGGCATTGACGCTCGCCGGCACAGCCCGCGGTCAGGTCGACATCCAACGACTCACAGCCGATGGTACTGCGACAGCCAAGATTTCAGCCAGTCTTTCCGCGTTTGAGTTGGTGGCCGCAGGGCAGCCTGAGTGGCGGGACGATGAAATCACGTTGGAAGCAGAGGGGACAGGCAGTATGGCCGGCGGGGCAATGCTGATCGACACTGCGCACGGCGTTCTTTCCTCCAGCGATGACAAACTTGAGATGACGCTGACAGGTGGAACTCTCATTGACTGTGCTGCCGGATGGGCGGCGAATGGCCAGTCCGCTGTGCCGTGGATGCGGCCCGCGCCACAGTCACAGGGCGTGTCAGCCGATTGGTCGTTGGCGGGGGATCTGGGGCGTTGGTATGCCAGGTTTGCAGGGATCACAGCCGCGATGACCCGCGCCATGATTGGCAGTCGCGAAGGCAGTGGGCAGGGCATCAACACGCTTCAACTCGCAGGCAAAGTGCAAGCCTCGGCTGCCTTGGCAACGCGAGACAACGCATGGCAAATCACGCGGGCCGGCTGTGAAATCGAAAAGTTGGCCGCTTCTTTCAGCGGTCGGCAGATCAGTGAGCCTCGTGTAGTGGCCAGTGCCGCAGGCGTCTTCAACCCGGGAACCGGTCAGGTTGAGATTTCATCGGCCGAAATCCTTACCGCCACCCTGTCGCTCCGCACGGGTGGATTTGTGATCCTGCCGTCGCCTCGCGGGGCGATGGGAAATGAAACGATCTGGGACGGGCTCTCTCGTCTGCGCGGCAAGACACAGTGGCAGGCAGACGTCGGGCGGATCGAAAAATGGTTGTTGGCAATGCCGACGGCTTCACGTTGGCCAGCGGGTGGTCGCGGGTGGGGCACTGTAGAGATCCTCGATACCCCAACGGGTTTGAACGTACTCGTCGAGGCCACCGGGAGTCAGTTGACATTGTCGAGCGCGGTGACGGCAAAGGCTCCTGGCAACTCCGGCGACATGCAACCGCGGCAGGTGTGGGCTGAACCCACCGCGAAAGTTGTGTTGGAGGTCACCCGGGGCATCACTCATTCGCCAGACGCGAGTGTTGGCTCAACATTTGCCGACAGGATGATCATCAACAAGCTCTCGCTGGAGTCGTCCACGATGGCAGTTGCGGCGACCGGCAGCATTGGCGAACTCTCCGCCAAGCGTCTGGTGGACTTGGGCGGCACGGTGACATACGACTGGCAACTCATGTCGCAGTTGCTGACGCCTTGGACGGGTGGCCGGCTGCAAGTCGCCGGAGGCGGCCCGCGGCCTTTTGCGATGCGGGGTCCCTTGAGAAGTGTGCCCCACGTTGCGATGGGCGGTCAGCCAGTGCCCAGCGGCGCAGAGCCTCAACCTCCTGAAAACCATTCCCTCGCGATGCCTACCGACTGGCTGTCGAGCGTGCGCGACCGCAGCGAGGGCATCAATGCTGGTACGCATACTCGCATCGCGTTGCCTGTTCTATCTCCCAAGCGGCCGCAAGAGGCAGACCTTGCCGAATGGCTACGGGGTATTTCCATCGACACATCGACTGCCTGGACGGCTGCCGATATGGATGGCTTTCGAATTGACTCAGGCGAGATGGCCGTGCGGCTTTTCGAAGGGCAATTGGCGCTGGGGCCGTTTGAGATCGCAGCGTCTGGAGGCCGTCTCCGCGGGGCGCCGTGGGTGCGGTTGTTGCCCCCGCCGGGTGAGCTGATCGTACCACCGGGTCGCATCATCGATCGCGTCGCGCTCTCGAGCCGCTTGTGCGATCAATGGATTGCATGGTCGACGCCGCTCTTGGGCCATGCGGCCCACACACAAGGCGTTGTGAGTGTGGATTTGGCTGGTGCGAGAGTGCCGCTGGGCGATCCATTTGGTGGAGAAATGTCGGGGCAGCTCATCTTTGAAAATCTTGAGGTCACACCCGGCTCCCAAACCCAGCCGCTGGTGAATTTAATCGTCAAACTGCAATCAATCATCGATCCACGTTTTGCATTTGGCGACAAAGTAGTTCTCTTACGAGTGCGGCCAGATCCGGTACGAGTGAAGATGGTCGAGCGTAGGCTGTGGCACGAAGGACTTGTGATGGAAATGGGGCAGCTTGTGGTGCGATCTGGAGGGAGCGTCGGTGAGGATGGTTCGCTTTCGATGGTTGTGGAGGTGGCGTTGCGGGGTGACCTCGCCGGCACCCTTCCTGTTGTGGCACAACTGCTTCGCACGCCGCTTGCGATTCCACTGCGAGGCACTGTCGAGCGGCCGCAATTTGATGCCCGCGCCATCGACACGATCATCGGACGCATTGTGGAAAACACGGCCGAGGCCGTGATCACCGACGGTCTCAGCCGCGGTCTCGAAGGCCTGTTCGGCAGCCCACCGCCCGTGCCCCCCAAGTAGTTGACTGCAATTCCGTCACGGGAATCAAGTGTTGCGCAGCCGCCGATCCATGCCGCTGACCAAACGCTTGAGCTGCGCGCGATAAGAAAAGTGTTCAACTTCCAACCGGTGGCGCGGGCTCTCGACGTATCGCATGGCGGGTTGTGCCGTTGGACGCATGCGTTTCCGATAGAGCCAGGCCGACGCTTGCGGAGAACAACGGCTGGCCTTCGCCATTCTGGCCACCACCTGCCCCTGCAAATCGGTCAGTCCCCACTGGCCGCTGTCGGGCTGAATCAAGCCGCACACGGCGATGTCGTCGCGGGAGGGATGAAGGAGGTTGAGAAAGAGCCCTGGGCAGCCATCGTGCGAGCAGAGATGCTCGGAATCGATGAACGGCATTGAGATTGCATAGCCAGTGGCGCAAATAACGGTGTCGAAGGGCTGGCTGCTGCCATCTTCAAAGATAACCCGTTGGCCGTCGAAGCGTGCGACGTCGCCGATCGGCTGGAGTGCGCCGGAGTCGATCTGTACATACATATCTTCGTTAATGATGGGATGCGATTCCCAGAGTCGATGGTCGGGCCGTCGCAGTCCATGCCGCCACGGGAGGCCGATTGTTTGATCGATCGCTCGTAAACTCACAAGCCGTCGCAGCCAGAGCGGCACCCCCATGCGTAAGAGTCGCTCGCTTCGCACATCAGCCGGACGCCCCAGAATCTCGCGAGGTACGACATAGTAGCCCCGCCGAGTGGAGTGCACGGTAATCGCCCCGTGTCTCGAACACTCGACGGCAATATCGCACCCGGAGTTACCGCCACCCACCACAAGCACGCGCTTTCCCGCGACGGCTCCACTCTGCATAGGCGACTTGTAGTGGCAGGCGTGGAGAAGCGTGCCAGAGAACGTGCCGGGAATCGATGGCCACTGCGGCTCCCGGTTGTGGCCCGACGCGATCACCATGCCAGCGTATTGCTTTGGCTTGCGACCGGTTGCGTGGACGATCCAACCGCCGCCCGAAGCATGCGGTTCGATGCGTTCAACGGCGGCTTGCGTACGGATATGCGGTAGCAAGCCGAAGTGGTGTGCATAGCTGCGGAGATAGTTGAGGCACTGCTGCCGATCGGGGTAGTGAGGCCACTGGCGAGGCATCGGGAAATCGGTGTATTGGGTGAGCGACTTGGAGCTAATGAGCCTAGTCGACTCAAAAACGCTCGACGCCGCTGAGCCGAAGTACCAGTTGCCGCCGATATCATCCTCGCGTTCGAGGCACTCGGTTCGGATACCGAGGGAGAGCAGGTTTTTCAGCGCGGTGAGGCCCGATGGACCGGCACCGATCACGCACCATGTTCCCAGAACATCATCGGTGGGTATGGACATATCTTGATTGTGGTTCATCGGTTTTCAATGCGAGTATTTTCCGATTGCTTCTGCCAGACGGGCCAGATCGTGTGGTGTGTGGAGCCACGAGAGGCTCGCCCGTACGAGGCTCTTCCCGTGAGGTACGCTGGGGGGTCGGATGGCTGGTACGAAGAACCCCTCGCTCGCCAAGTGGGCAGCCATCGCTACAGCCGATTCAGGCGTGCCGGTCATGATCGGCACGATCTGTGCTTCGGCGGTGCCGATATCCACGTTGGCTCGCCTGAGTCGGCTGCGCCACTCGCTGGCGTTTTCTAGGAGTTGATGCCGGCGGTCGGGCTCTGTTGTCACGAGACTGATGGCCCGCGTTGCCGCTGCGGCGACAGCCGGTGGATGAGCCGTCGAAAAGATCCACGCGCGGGCTTTGTGACGGAGCCAGTGAATGAGCGAGGCATGGCCTGCCACAAAGCCACCGGACGCACCGAGCGCTTTTGAAAGCGTGCCCACCCGCAGATGCACGCCGCTGGCACACCCGGCCTGCTCCACAAGCCCGCTGCCTCGTATGCCAAACACGCCCGTGGCATGAGCTTCGTCCACCATCAGAATCGCCCCGTGCCGCTGGGCTACGTCGCTCAGGTCCGCCAGCGGTGCAATCGTGCCATCCATCGAGAAGAGTGTGTCGGTGACAATAAGTTTTCGCCTTGCCCCGGTTGCCGCTGCGAGCATGCTATCGAGCGAGGAGAGATCACGGTGCGGATAGATGCCCACGCGGGCCTGTGCCAACCGGCAGCCATCGATGATGCTGGCGTGGTTGCGTGCGTCGCTGGCGATATAGTCTTCCGGGCCAGCCAATGCGGCGATGGTGGCCGTGTTGGCTGCAAAGCCGCTCGTGAAAATCAGAGATGCTTCGACGTCGAGGAATTGTGAGATCGCCTTCTCCAGAGCGTCGTGGGCTTCCGAATGGCCGCTCACCAGTGGACTGGCCCCCGCGCCAAAGCCTTGGGCGCAGGCGGCCTTCGAAGCGGCCTTTGAGAGCCGCACGTCGCCGGCGTAGCCGAGATAGTCGTTGGAGCCGAAGTTGAGGAGCCTGTGGCCGTCCAAATCGATGGTGGCTCCCTGTCTACCAGACCGCATGCGTGTGGGCCGTTCGAGACCGGAGGCACGGATGGCTTCCAGTTCAGGCTCGATCCAGGCCAAGGATTCCGGCAGCGGCCCCGCCGGGCGGTTCTTGGAAAGCGATGCGTCGGGTGTATCGATGCGACAAGGCATACCGCTAGTATGCCCGATGGGCTATTGTTTGAACCGTACGAAACGCTGCGGCCGTCACCGGCTGTACAGAAAGCCGGCTGCCTCGCCGCAAAAGCTCCATGCCCGCTAGTGCCTTGACGCTGCGGAGTTCATTCAGTGGGATCTCGTGAGGAAAAATTTCCATGAGCTTGACGTCTACCATCGACCAGACAGGATTCTCAGGCGAGGCCCTCGGATCGTGGTAGTCGCTCTTTGTGTTCCACGCAGTGGGGTCAGGATACGCCTCTCGCACAATCTCTACGATCCCGGCCACGGCCGATGGCTCGGCATTCGAGTGGTAGAAAAATGCCTGATCGCCTCGCTGCATGGCCCGCAGGAAATTTCTGGCCTGATAATTGCGCACCCCCTCCCAGTGGGTTGTCTTGTGCTTCGCCTTGGCGAGGTCGTGAATCGAAAACACAGACGATTCGCTCTTGATCAGCCAGAAGTGCATGGCAGGCTCGGGATGGAGGAGAGGATGGAAGAAGGAACAAAAAATGAGCGACTCATCGCAGCCTGAACTCCGGCGGGGGTGGGCAGGCGGGATTCACCCACTGGATCACGGCAGCCCAACCGTTGCTTTCGGAATCGTGCGGCAGGTATCCATGGATTGGCTTGACGATCGACCAACCGTCTTTGAGATGGGCCGACAAAACGGGATCGGTGCGAGTGCCTGCCAGAATCTCTGAGAGATACTGCTCGGGCGACACCGTCGCGGCCACCTTTCCATAGCCTGGCAGGCGGCTTCCGCCCACCATGCGCCACAGATGCTGTTCGACGACCAGATGGCGAGTGGCGTCGGTCAACGCGTGGGCAAGGCCGTGGTGTTGGTGCTCAGGGCTGACAAACACGTCGGCCCCATAGAGCGTGTGGCCGTGTATAGGATCGTGGTCGGTAAAGCTGCCATGAGCGGTCAGCACATCCCACGAATCATCGATATGAAAGTCGGATAGTCGCAGTCGCAATGTGAAGTGAACCCCCGCAACGCTGGCGGTTGGTAGATACTCGGCAACAAACTGCCCTTCAGGATACAGGGCGTTGTGTGCCGCCAGTTCTGCGTTTGTGTAGGGTGCATCGTGCGGGTAAACCTGCCTGCAGATTTCGCCGATCGCGGCAAAATCTGGAGAGCCCATGCGGCGGATGCGGTAGTGGGTTGAGTCAAAAATCATACAGCGTACTTATACCTCAAACGTATGACGACTAGACTACCATCCAGCACAGGCGACAACGAGGCAACGACGGCTATGCGCACCCGAAAAACCGGCAGACGATTTGTCGTGTGCCTGTCAGCCTTGCTGCTCGTCGCTCTGGCATTGCCGTGGCCGGTTTTCGCCGCAGAGCCGGTGGCTGCCGCCAGGAAGCCCGCCGACTTTCGTTCCCAGAATTTTTTGGTCCACACCGACGTGCCGCCCGCCGAAGCCAAGGCTCTCCTTGAGCGATTGGAAACGATGCTCAAGCTCATCTCTGGCTATTGGGGCCGCAAGCCCTCGGGGATCATTGAATGTTACATCGTGCGGGATCTGGCCAACTGGCCCGATGGGGCCATGCCCGCTGGCGGCGTCGCCAAGATTCGCGAAGGGGCTGGAGTGACGATTTCAGAGTCGCTCCGCTCAGCCAACGCGTTTGTCGCCAAGGCGACGGTCTATTCTGTAGCCGATATTGGCGTGCCGCAGCACGAGGCCGTTCACGCCTACTGCCAGCAGACGTTCGGGAGTGTCGGGCCACTCTGGTACGCCGAGGGCATGGCCGAGATGGGTCAGTATTGGCGGGAGGGCAACTTGGAAGTCAGCTGCCACCCGGGCGTTTTAGATCACATTCAAAAAGCGCAGCCCAAGCGGACAATGCGAGAGATTCTGGACACCAATCGCCAAGCGGGCGATACGTGGGAAAACTACGCATGGCGTTGGGCTCTTTGCCACTTGCTCGCAAACAACCCCAACTACAAGGCGCAGTTTCGCCCGCTCGGCGTGGGCCTGCTCTTGGAGCAAGCGGTGTCGTTTGAAGAGACGTACGGTGCGGTGGCCGATCAGATTTCATTTGAGTACGACTTTTTTCTGAACCACATCGATCTTGGCTACCGGGTCGATCTCTGTGCGTGGGAGTGGACGCGGAAGTTTGCGACGCCTCCACCCGGCGGCACACCGATTGCTTCCAAGGTGAAGGCCGCCGCAGGCTGGCAACCCTCGGGTGCCACGCTCACCGCAGGCACTCCCTACGCATACACCGCCAGCGGCACGTGGCAGACGGCCAAGGATGCCAAGCCGGTGGCGGCTGACGGCGGCGACAAGGGAAAGAAAAACGCACCAGGCCGACTCATCGGGATCATCATGCGGGCATCCGAGCCGGGGCAGCGGTTTGACATTTCCAAACCGTTTGAGCTTTCCGAACCGTTTGAGCTTTCCGAGCAGGGCACGTTCACCCCCACCAGCCACGGCCGGCTTTTTCTCCGCTGCTTTGATCAGTGGAACGAACTTGCCGACAACTCTGGAACCGTGTCCTTCAAGTTGAAACTGGTGGCTGTGGGCGATCCGCTTCCCACGCCTACGGCGACCAAGCCTCGCTGAGGCTCAAGCCGCAAAGCCGTCCAGCCGCGATGGGCCTCAAGCGTCCAGCCGGCCGGCATCGCGGCCGCTGAATCGCCAGAACAACCCAGGATGGATGAGGAATTCGCAGAACGTCGAGGTGATGAGTCCTCCCAAGATAACGGTCGCCACTGGGTAGAGAATCTCCCTGCCAGGCTTGTGCCCATCGATCACCAACGGCACTAGGCCGATACCAGCGGTGAGCGCCGTCATGAGCACCGGCGCCAATCGTTCGAGGCTGCCCCGCAGCACCATCTCGCTTGAGAAGGCTTCGCCTTCTTCCTGCATGAGATGCACATAGTGTGTGACCAGCAGAATGCCGTTGCGCACAGCGATGCCCCCTAGTGAGATAAACCCTACGAGACTGGCCACTGTCAGCGTTTGCTGCGTGATCACCAAGGCAGCGACGCCTCCCACAAACGCCGTCGGCAGTGCATTGAAGATTTGCAGCACGATCCTGTGTGAAGGAAAAAGCATGAGCAGCACGCAATAGATACCGATTATGGAAACAGCCGCCAGTCCGGCAATGACCGTCGTGGCCCGCTGCTGGCTTTCGAACTGCCCGCCGTACTCGATAAAAAATCCCTCAGGGAGCTTGAGGTCGCCCGCGGCCGTCAGGTGATCGACGGTGCTGCGGATCGCTTCAACCGCACCGGCCAGATCGCGGCCCTGCGTATTGCAGCGGATCACAATGCGTCGTCTGGCGTTTTCGCGGTTGATCGCACTCGGGCCCAGACCATCGCCGATCTCCGCGAGTGTGCCGAGTTCTACTTGGCCCCTGTGATCAGGCAGATCGATCCGCAGCCGGCCAAGGTTTGCAAAGTCGTTGCGAGATCGGTCTTCCAGTCGCACGAGCAAGTCGAATCGCCGCTGCCCCTCCAACACCTGCGATACAACCCTTCCCTGGAGCGCCGTCTGTAAGAGCTCTGCCACCCCCTGCCGCGTGAGGCCGTAGCGCGCCAGTTCGTTGGGCTTCAATCGTATGTGCAGTTCATCAGCTTGCCGGATCGCCTCGATCACCGGTGGCGTCAGCCCCGATACGCCTTGCAGTGATTTCTTCAACTGTTGGGCGATTGAAAGCAGTTGGTCCAGATCATCGCCATGTACTTTGATTGCGATCTGGGCATACACGCCGCTGATCATATGGCTGATCATGTGCGCCAGCGGCTGCTCGACTTCGATATCCACGCCGGGCACCTCCTGCCGCACACGGGCGAGCACGTCGGCGATGATCGCATCGCGTCTGCGAGAAACGTTTGGATTCATGGCCAAGATATATTCGCTGGAACTGACGGGCATCGCATGTTCGTCCAGTTCAGCCCGCCCGGTGCGACGCACAAACGAGAGGATCTCGCCATCGGCATCTTGTGGGGAAGCCTGCATCTGGCGCAGCGTTGCATCGATGGCGTGCGCGATGCTGCTGGACGCTTCGAGCGAAGAGCCCGGCGGCAATGAGACGTTGATTTGAATGCTCCCCTCGTCGAACTGTGGCAGGAAATCCCGGCCCAGCCGCGAGAGTTCAAAGCCCGCCCAGGCCACCAGAGCCCAACTGGCAAGCAGTATCAGACCCGGCATTGCCATGCTCAAGCGGATCAGCGGCGTGGCCAGCCATTTCAAGAGCCGCAGAAGCGGGCCATCCCCCGAGCGGTGCGTGGCTTGCGACTCGGGTAGGAGGTATGACGCGAGCACCGGCGTGAGTGTGATTGACACCACGAGTGAGGCCAAGATCGACACGATGTACGCGATGCCCAGCGGTGCAAACAACCGGCCTTCAACACCGGAAAGGGCAAACAGCGGTAGAAAAACGATGACCACGACAGCGGTGCCGAAGACGATCGCGCTACGGATTTCGCGGCTGGCTTCAAAGACTACGTCCAACGCAGGGCGATGCCTGTGTGCATGAGTATTCTGCACGAGCCGGCGGAAAATATTTTCGACGTCCACGATGGCGTCGTCGACGAGTTCGCCCATCGCTACGGCAATGCCACCGAGTGTCATGACATTGATCGACAGGCTATGTCCCGACACGACTCCAAACAGTCGAAACACCAAGGCCGTGATCGCCAGCGAAAGTGGAATCGCCAGCAGTGTGATGAATGTCGTTCGTAGGTTGAGGAGAAAGAGAAAGAGCACAATCACGACCAATGCTGCGCCAATCGCCAGCGATTCACTGACGTTGTGGATGCCACGATCGATAAATCTTCGCAGTTGAAACAGCCCAGCATCGATGACGATGCCCTCTGGAAGCGATGCCTGCACCTCCCGCAGGGCCTTCTCGATCTGCGAGGTGAGCGCCCGCGTGTCGGCATGCGGTTGTTTGGCGATCGTAAACACAACCCCCGGTACGCCGTTGATCGCGCCGTCTCCACGCTTCGCCTGAGGCCCGACGGCCACCGTCGCCACCTGCTCCAAGAGCACCGGCCGCACATCGCTGGCCTTCACGGGCACCTTTCGAAGATCTTCCAGCACCGCTGTCGCATCGGGGCCCAAGCGACCAAGAATTCGGATGGGCCGTTCGCTCTCCCCTTGGATCGCAAAGCCGCCGCTGGTGTTGATGTTGCTCTCGGTGAGTGCCCGCTCCACATCCTCAAGCGACACGCCGTATTCCAAGAGGGCCACTGGGTCGACGAGAATCTGATATTGCTTGCGTTCTCCACCCTGCACAAACACCTCAGCCACGCCCGGGATCTTTTTGAGACGCGGCCGTACCACCCAGTCGGCGAGCGTTCGCAGATCAATCTGTTCGGCACGTTGCTGCGCGGCTATTGCCTCGGCGGATGGCTCCTGTGATGAGTCGCTGCCCGATGGCTGTGCGCCGGCATGGCGGCACATGCCGGCGATTACGATTTGTCCCATGATCGATGAAGTAGGAGTCATTTGTGGGCCAATGCCTTGGGGCAGTGTGCCGGCCAGCGTGGCGAGGCGTTCTTGCACCGTCTGTCGCGCGGCCAGAATATTGGTCGACCAATCAAACTCGACGTAGATGACTGAGAGACCAGCCGTGGTTTGGCTGCGCACGTCAAGCACGCCCCCAGCACCCAGCAACGCAATCTCAATCGGCTGGGTCACGAGCGTTTCGGCCTCTTCCGTGGCCAGTCCCACGCATTCAGTCAGCACCACCACCCGCGGCCGATCCAGATCGGGAAAGAGGTCGATCGGCAGCGTGGCAGCCACATACGATCCGTAGAACAAAAGCACCAGAGCCCCGATGACGATCAGCGGCCTGTGCCGGAGCGAAAAGCGAATCACACCGTCGATCATGGACGGTCGCTCACCTTCTGCGGCTGGCGTGTATCGGGAGTGTGCGTGTTTCGATCGCTCGCTTCCTGCCCATGCGGTGTATGCGGTGTATGCGGTTCATGCCGTTCATGCAGACTGCCGTCGGCATGAACGTGCATGCCGGATGGCTGCGATTCACCCCGCTGCGATTTCCAAATACGATCGATTGCCGCCGCCCCCGACTGCGCGATGCGGGAGCCGCTGCGAAGCGAGCCGTCGTTGGCCAGCACGCTGGTGAGCCGGTCTTCATGCACGATGTGTACTTCCGTTCGCTCGAAGAGAGCATCAGCGGAGCGCAATACAAAGTCGCGGCTCTGTCGAAATACAAACGCTCGAGGCCCCTCGCGAACCACCGCATCGCGGGCCACAACAAATACATCGTCCATGCGATCCGATGCCACTCGCAGCCGCAATCGGCTGCCGGGCCGAAATCGCCAGAGCACCCTCGTTTCGTCCTGCTGCTGGTAGGTGTGCCACTGGTTGGTGAGTGCAAGAAAAAAGGCAAACGTGCGAGTAGACGGATCGACCGTGTTGGAAATGTGATCGATCGGCAGCGTGCCGTGAAAGGCCGGCCACGCGGACGCATCGGGTTCATCGGCGTCGATCTCAATGCCGAGGCCCTGGCGTGCGGCCTCCTGCACCATCGGCATATCGTCTTTGAATCCGCGGCCTTCAACCAGGAGCGTGCGATGGTCTGCCAGATGCATGAGCACAGCGCCAGCCTCAACGTGTTGCCCCAGCTCAACATCGAGGGAGTGCACCTCAAATGCAAACGGCACTTTCGTGGTCTCGGCGGTAGCGACCGCATGGGCTGTTTCGGCGGTCGGAGCTGGATCGGCCGGTGCCCGAACCACGATCTCGGTAACAAACTCTCCGGCTGCTGCCGCATCGATGCTGGCTGTGGAGAGTCCGCGGGCCACGAGATCCTGCCGGTACGCTTCCACGGTGGCTTGCATGCGATCCAGCTGATTTTCGATTTCGTAGAGGCGGGCCTGCGGCACCGCGCCCGACAGAGCCAGTTCGTCGAGCCGCCGCCGCTGCCGCTGTGCGATCTCGATTTCTTTGGTGGCTTTGAAGAGTTCCAGCTGCGATTTGTGCACTGAGTCGCTCACCAAGCGGATCGTAAAGAGTGCCGCTTCCGGTGCGACGGTGGTGCCTGGAAAGGCCTGCACTTTCACAATGGTGCCAGCAATGGGCGCGGTCACACCGCGATCGCTCACGCCGGGCCGATCGACCACAACGCCAGGCAGTTCGATCACCTTCCAAGCAGTGGCCGTAATGACGGCCTTGATATCCAGCCCGATATTGCGGCGAGCCTGCGGCGTGAGCAGCACAGAGCGTGCGAGGGCTGTCGGGGCGTTGCCGTCGTGCTCGCCAGCGTCGGCCTCTGCGGGAGGCGTTGCCGCTGGCCGAGACCTCGATGCGAAGTGCCCCAGCCACTGTGATGCTTCGCGGCACCCTCCGCCAACCAACAGCCCTGCCACAACAAGGCTGGCAACGGTGCGGTAGGAGCGAGGGATCATGGACGGCGATTATACCGTCGCTTACGGCAAAACGACTTCATCAGAGATGATAACGGGCTTGCCGGTCGTCATGCCGGCCGGTGTGGGCAAGTTGGCACTGGGCATCGGGCCCGGCGAGCCGCCTGGACCGGCTGGCAAACCTGGCACAAACGTGCCGGATGGACCGGACCTCGCAGGCATGCCTCCCTCGATCGTTCCACCCTGGCAGTTGTTGCAGTTGTCGCCCATCCCGCGATCTCCCGGCGCAAACGATGCATTCTGGCAGGGTGCTGACTGGCACGGTGCTGCTCCCTGACCGCACGGCTGCGCGGCCGGAGCAGCCATTGCCGGTGCTATGGCGCCGGGAGGAACGAATCCCGGCGGCAGGTGTCCGAAGCACCGTTCGTACTTCCACACCTCAAGCTTGATGTATTTTTCGTTGATCGACTTGCAGCCGGTCAGCCCTGCAGCCGCCATCACTGCAGTGGTTAACACCAGACGCCTGCTCCATTCCGTTTTCCGCATCGCACAGCCTCCCTCGATTTGCCTGGACGGACATACCGTCTGGCTTGTCCGTGCTCGCGGAAAAACCGCGAAGACAAGCAACCCTACCCCACTTAGAATGCGAGGCAAGAAAAAATGGCCACCCAAAAGCAATTGGGGGCAGGCATCATGGAAAACTGTGCGGGTCGTGCCGACGGCAGGCCAGCAACGCTGGCTGAGATCGATGGATAGCCGTTAAAAAGCCAACGGCAAGCACTCTGGAAAGATCGTGAGATCAACCCTTACGATGGCGGATACGGGCTCGCATGCGGCGTTTCTTTTGGCCTAGTTTGCGTCGGCCCTTGCCCGTCTTCTTAACACCCATGCTCTTCTCCAAGTGAAAATCGATCTGAACGAGGACAAGTTGTAAAATGAAAAGCCTCCCACTTGCAAGCACCGCGCCCCCGCGGCCAAGTTGACGGGTATTCGCTCCCAGACACCGCCCCTTTTCGAACTTTCCGACTCAGTACCGCCCAACCGAATGATTGTGTTCTTTCCCACATACGCGAGGCGAATTCCAGGCGAGCAACGCTGGCGGGCCACCGTTGCAGGAATGGTTTCCAGACCCCTGCCGCTGAAGAGCCGCCGACGCACGATGGCGATGGCTGTGTTGAAGCGACTTCTCGACCTTAGCGAGTCACAACTGGCATCGGATGTTTTTAAGCGGCGAGCTGAAGCCTTCCTCTTTCAGCGTGTGGCCGGCCAACCCGTGCAGATTTCGATCGGCGGCCAGCTCCGCAATGCGGGGCACACAGATCGAGTCGGCCACTTTCAGATGACCGTCGACCTTGACGACGACGCAATCGATTCCATGTCGCACACATGCGGGCCCGACTGTCGCTGGATCTCATATGCCGCATTGCTCGATGAGCAGGGGATCGATACCACCGAAGCTGGGCTTTCAGAAATAAGCGATACCAGCACGCCTGTGGATGGCGGCCGCATTCAGGTGATTGGCGAACGGGGATTGTCAGTGATCTCCGACATCGATGACACCGTCAAGGTGACGAATGTCGCCAATCGCAAGGAACTCTTGGCCAACACGCTTGTGCGAGAGTTTTACGCAGTGCCAGGCATGACGGAACTCTACCGTCGCTGGCAGGAAATGGGCACAGCTTTCCACTACGTTTCGGCGAGTCCGTGGCAACTGGCCAACTGTCTTCACAGCTTCCTATGCGACGCGGGATTGCCCGCCGGCTCTTTGCACTTGAAGCTCTTTCGGCTCAAGGATTCAACTCCGTTGGGTCGGCTGCCGTCGCGGAAGCGATCCAAGCGAAGGACGATTGAGCAGATCATGGCCGACTTTCCAGGCCGAACATTTCTACTCGTTGGCGATTCTGGTGAACGCGATCCAGAGTTGTACGCAGCGATTGCCAAACGCAATCCACGACAAGTGGCTGGCGTTGTGATCAGGCAAGTGGACGGAAAGCCGCCCCGCGAGAAAATCCGGTCGCGCCTCGACCGCCTAGCCCGCCGACTGCCAGACGGCATGATGCACATTTTCACCGTGCCGAACGAGCTGGCGGATGTGATAGCCCCATAGCGTCAACCGAAGCAAAACTCGGGATGGCTCGCGTGTGGCGAGGCATTTGACGTTACCCGTCGGGCTTCGCGAGCAGCAGCATGGCACACCCAATGGTCTTACAGTGGGCTGTCGAAGGCATTTTGAAAGTGTTCCACGAGCGGCTGGTCGTCGGCGAAGATGACAGTTACTACATCGATCCGCACGCGGCAGTCTTGGAGGCGATGCCGGTGAATATAGGCGGTGGCGAGCTGCGCAACGCGGTTTTGTTTGTGGTAGCCCACCGTCTCGGCTGGATGGCCGTGAGCGGTGTTGCTTCGCGTGCGAACTTCCACAAACACAACCGTCCGATCGTCGAGCGCGACGATATCGATGTCGCCGCGTAGCACTCGTTCTCGCTGGGCGAGGATACGGTAGCCGAGGTTGCGGAGATACTTCGCCGCAGCTTCTTCTCCGCGACGCCCCAGCGCGTCTCGTGACTCTTGCGACATCAAGACACCGCTTCTATTTTTTGTGTGCCGCGGGGCATCCACCGCAAGCCATCATCCGTATCGTCCAGCCGGTCGCTGCGATTATTTCTTGGAGACCGCAGGCTTCTTGCCGACTTTGCTGGCGGCCTTCTTGGCTGCGACGGCGGCCTGAGCAGGCGTCTCTTCCCGCTTCTCTCGCAGACGCACCGACTTCCCGATGCGATCCCGCAGGTAGTAGAGCTTTGCACGGCGAGTCACGCCCGAACGCTTCACATCGACCTTGGCAATTTTTGGAGAGTGGAGAGGAAACTTTCGCTCCACTCCTTCGCCACCCACGATGCGGCGAACGGTGAACATTTCACGACTACCGGATCCGCTGCGGGCAATGACGACGCCGCTAAAGATCTGCAGCCGTTCCTTTTCGCCTTCCAGAATCCGCGTGTGCACATCGACAGTGTCGCCAATGGCAAATTGTGGAACCTCAGTCTTCAGACTCGAGGCTTCAACGTGGGAAAGGATTTGCTGGCTCATGAAAGGCTCCTTGAAGGCTGGTGGGTATCGATTCGGTGCTGGGTCGCAGCAACGGCCTGTTCGTGCCGCCACGTCGCAATCCTGCCATGGTCTCCCGAAAGTAACACCTCGGGTACATTCCGGCCGCGAAACTCACGCGGTCGTGTGTATTGGGGGCCTTCTACGAGGCGATCGTCGCCGGAGAAGGAATCCTGTCGGGCGCTCTCCTCGTCGCCGAGCACGCCGGGCACCAGCCGGGCAACGGCATCGATGATCACCATCGCCGCCACCTCGCCGCCAGAGAGCACATAGTCGCCAATAGAAATCTCGTCGGGATTGAGTGTGTCGTGAACGCGCTGATCGAACCCTTCATAGCGGCCGCACAGCAGCACGAGCCGTTCTTTCCGGGCCAATTCTTCAACGAGTTGCTGGTCGAGCCGCCGTCCACCGGGGGTGAGCATCACCAGATGGCCAGGAACGGCCATGCGATCCTGAACGTCTTCAACGCAGGCGACCACAGGCCCAGGCATCAAGAGCATGCCTGGCCCACCACCAAACGGACGGTCGTCCACCTGCCGATGTGTGCCCTCGGCGAAATCACGGATGTTCGTTACGCAGATATCCAGCAGGCCACTGGTGCGCGCCGCACCGAGCAAGCTTCCCTGGAGGAAGCTTGCGAACATATCGGGGAAAAGGGTCAGAATGTCGATGCGCATAAAGGAATGAAACATGACTGGCAGGAAAAGCCGAGGATGGTTTTCATCGCGTCAGCTTCACCAGCGATCAAGAAATAGCTTTGCAGAAACAGAGTCCAAGAAAGACCAACCGAAAATCAGGAGCCCGCCGACTCCTCGGCCGCCGGAGCCTCTGCAACAGCCGCTGATACCTCCGCAACCGCCTCAACAGCGACCACTTCGGCTGCTGCAGGTTCGGCTTGCGGTTCTGGCGCCGACTCGGCAGAAGGTTCGACCTTCACTTCGGGCACATAAGCCGGTGGGCCTGGATCGGGCATCACTCGCGGCAGCGAGAGCTTCGCACGAGCTAATTCCATTGCCTTTTCGTGTGTGCCGCCTGGTCCATATTTCTTGATGAGCACGCGAACTGCATTACTGGGCTGGGCACCGACGGACAGCCAATACTGCACCCGAGGTCCATTGAGTACGCAGCGGGCATCTGTCTCTGGGACAAACGGATCGTACGTGCCGAGTTCCTCGATGACGCGGCCATCGCGAGGGCTGCGCTTATCGCTGGCACAAATTCTGTAAAAGGCGCGGTTTTTCCGCCCCATACGCTTCATTCGAATCGTCACAGACACAGTCGGAATCTCCTGAGAAGGTATCTTTTGAGCCACTCAGCGTACCCGACTCACCGCGGAACCCAAGCCCACCTGCCGGATGGCTCATTTTCAGCACTATTCTTACACACCCGGTCGTTTTTCTAGCCCGTCTGAGGCAGTCTTTGTCTACTCGTTGGGCCCGCGTTTCCGCTTGCGAAGTTCCTTGTCTCGCTGCTTCTTGAGCTTGCGGCGTTCGTCGGCGGTGAGTCGCTTGCCGGTATCACCCTTAGGACGGGCTAAGCGACCGGCGGGGTTGGTCAAAGCTCCTTGGAGTTGTTGCATCTGCTTCACTCGATCCCGCATGCCGAGGCCCGCCATGCTCTTCATCATCGAGGCCATACCGTCGAACTGTTTGACGAGGTCGCTCACTTCGTGCGGCTCAACGCCTGCCCCGGCAGCAATGCGTCGGCGTCGCTGCTGGTCGATCACGCGCGATGGGCTGCGTCGCTCGCTGGGGGTCATCGAATCGATCACACCAAAGAGTCGCCCCATGTCTTTCTCAAGATCAGCGCCTGCCAGCATCTCCTGCATTCCGCCCATTCCGGGGATCATGCCGAGCACCTTTCCCAGCGGGCCAAGCCGTCGCGTCTGAAGCAGCATTTTTTTAAAGTCGTCGAGTGTGAATTCCCCGGCGCGCAGCCGCTCTTCCTGCTCCTCCATCTCACCCCGATCAAATTTCCGCTGTGCCTCCTCGACGAGCGTCAGAACGTCGCCCATTCCGAGAATACGACCCGCCATGCGTTCGGGATGGAAGTCTTCCAGAGCCTCGATCTGTTCGCCTGTGCCGACAAACTTAATCGGTACGCCCGTCACGCTCTTCACCGAAAGGGCTGCGCCGCCGCGGGCATCGCCGTCCAGTTTCGTCATGATCACACCGTTGAGCTCCAACGCTTCGTTGAAGGCTTGGGCACTCTTTACAGCGTCCTGCCCAGTCATCGCATCCACGACCAAATAAACCTGATCCGGCCCCACAGTGCGGTCGATTCTGGACAGTTCCTGCATCAGCGCCGCATCGATCGAGAGTCGCCCAGCTGTATCGAGGATGACAACGGAGATGCCCTCCTTTTTCGCGCGAGCCACACCCGCATTGCAGACGGCCACCGGATCGCCGAGGCCAGCTTCCCCAGCCAGTTCGGGCGCGTGTACCGGCACGCCAATCTGCGATCCCAACACAACGAGTTGCTCGATAGCAGCAGGCCGCTGTAAGTCGGCTGCAACGAGCATCACGCTGCGTCCCTGCTCTTTGATTTTCTTCGCGAGCTTGGCGCAGGACGTTGTTTTGCCGGAGCCCTGCAGTCCACAGAGCATCAGGATCGTTGTCTTACCTGGCTCAAGATGGAGCGAATGGTCCACCGGCCCCATGAGGTCGATCAGTTCGCGGTGTACGATTCCGACGAGTTGCTGCGCCGGATCGAGTGATTCCAGAACCTTTGCGCCAACGGCATCAGCCGCCACGCGGTCTAGAAACGAGTTCACAACGTCATACGCGACGTCGGCCTCGAGCAGGGCTGTTCGCACCCCCTCAAGTCCCTCCCGCATGTTCGCGTCGGTCAGTTTGCCGCGACCGCGCAGGGAATTGATTGCACTGGAGAGAGATGCAGACAGCGATTCAAACATGGCGGCTCCGTGGAATATGTTCCTGTGAAGCCGCGGATTATAAGCAGACAGGGCCCGTCCACACGACAATCGCATGGACGGGCTCTTTTTTCGCGTTTCAGCTAAATGTGCCGGACTCGCTCACGACTGTTCCAGACGAGGGCGACGACATGATCGCGCCGCCTTCCTCGCAGCAGGGTGCGGGGGCACATGCAGGTGCGCCGCATGCAGGTGCGCCGCATGCAGGTGCCATGGGGGCACCGCAGGCAGGGCCGGTTTCCTGGCCACGGGAGCACGGCGAACGAAATTCCATAAACGAGGGGCGGCGGCAGCTATTCCCGCCACCAAAACAACTGCTGCATCCTGGAGCGGCCGCAAGGCTGCCAAGAATGAGCGCAAGACACAGAGTACGCGACATATTCGAATCTCCAGCACTTCGTGGTCGTGATCTGACCTGTTGAAATGGATGCGACGTCCATGACGTCGCTACCAAACCGTAGCTCACGATTTGGCGCCGTGCAGAGGAAGAAGAAAAAAGTTTTCAGCCTTCAGGGTTTTCCGTTTCGTGATCGCCGCCATCGGTCATGTGTCGGATTTCCCTGTCGGCAGTCGCCGCATCGTGCGGCGGCAGACTTGTTTCACGGTCTCCTGACTCAAGATGACTCAAGAGCGTGACGTCCGTGACGTCTTTGGCACGGTCGGCGGATTCTTCGTCCAAACGTAACGGTTGTAGCGACGGGACGACAGAAGGCACCCTTCCAACGCCGAAAAAAATTTGTGCCGCCCGCTGTTGCCACAGTTTGAATGCTACTTTTTGACAGGTCTATGCCACACAGGTTTGTTTTCATAGTGATGCCCTGAGGGAGCCTGTCCTGATCACATGCCCATGCGATTGATAACACTTCCTCAGACGCCCCGTTGCCTTCTCTGCGTTTGGACGGCCTGCGCGGCACTTGTGATGGGCTGGAACTCGGAGGGGATCGGTGCGCCCTGTGCGCCATGCAATCACCCCGACGTGTGGGCTGTCAGCACACGATGCTTGCCCGAGATCTGCCAGATGCCGTTTTCCGCTCAGCCTAAAGTCGAGCGATTGAACGAAAACAACTGCTGGGAACGTTCCGATCTGGCAAGCCTTTTGAGTGATTCAACGCAACCGCTCATGGTGTTTATTCATGGGAATCGCTACAAGCCGAGTGAGGCCCATCAGCAGGGTGTGCTGCTCGCGAAGCGGTCGGCAGCGTGCTGCCCCAACGCCCCGCCCGTGCGAACGGTTATCTTTTCTTGGCCGAGCGAGCAGGATGGGATCTTGCTCCGAGATGGACGTGCAAAATATGATCGCGCGTTTACGGAAGGCCACTATCTAGCATGGCTGCTGGGGCACATAGAACCCGAACGTCCGGTGGCGATTGTCGGCTATAGCTTTGGCGGTTTTATTGTGATGGAAGCGCTCGAGGATCTGGCGGCAGAAGAAAAAGCAGGACGCACCGACTTTCAACCTTGGATCAATCGGCCCGGGCAGTTGAACGTCGTATTGGTCGCGGCTGCGATCCGCTGCGATGCATTGGCTCCGCATGGCCCCTATCATGAAGCCCTCGAATGCGTCGATCGACTGATCCTGATTAATAACTCCAGCGACAAGGTGCTGAGATTTTACCCGTTGCTTGAACGAACGAATCGGGCCCAGGCTTTGGGGTATGTAGGAATGCCGGGCAGATGGGCATCGCCCAACTTGGAATTTATCCAGTTCAACGCGGCATCAATCGTCGGTAAGCAGCATCGATTTCCGCTCTACATGCATTCGGCATCCCTCTCGATGCGGATCTGCGATGGAGCCATGGCTGGTCTGGCGTTGCCGTAGGCTCATGCCGCGCAGCGAACTGGAATATTTGCCTGCGCCAAGCGGGCCTCCACCATCATCCGTGTCACGTCTGGCATCGTGTAGCGGGCCGTCCAATCCAGTCGCTCAGTGGCACGTGATGTGTCGGCGCGGCCACAAGAATTGTCGTTCGTTCGCACGAGCGTTGGATCGTGGATAACGTGCTTGCGCCAGTCGAGGCCAATGGCACGGAAGACCTCTGCAACAAAGTCTTCCAGACTACTGGTGAGGCCGGTGGCGATGACAAAGTCTTCCGGTGAATGAAGCTGGAGCATCTTGTGCATAGCGACGACATATTCTGGCGCCCAGCCCCAATCTCGCCGGACCGAGAGGTCGCCAAGCGTCAGAACCTGCTGCTCGCCAGCGGCGATGCGACAGGCGGCGGCTACAATTTTTTGTGTGACAAACCGCTCCGGGCGCAGTGGGCTTTCGTGGTTGAAGAGAATGCCGGTGGCCGCGGCGATGCCGTAGGTATCGCGGTACTGCGCGATTTGCCAGAAGGATGTTGCCTTTGCGATGCCATACGGACTGCGTGGCCGCAGCACAGATCGCTCGTTGGCTGGTTCCTCCCCGATGGTTCCGAACATCTCGGCGCTGCCAGCGTTGTAGAGCCGGATCGGCTTGCCGAGCATCCGGATAGACTCCAGCAGATTCACTGTACCGACAATGATGCTCTCGAATGTCTCCACCGGCTGCTCAAACGAAATGACTACGGACGTCTGGCCAGCTAGGTTGTAGATTTCGTCGGGCTGCGTACAGGAGAGCACCTGCATCGTTGAGCGGAAGTCGACGAGCGACATCGATTCAACGCCGACTCGTTCTCGAATCCCCAGCCGCGAGAGGCCCTCAAACTGGTTTGCCCGTGCATCGCGACTGGTGCCAAAAACGGCATAGCCCAAATCGAGCAGGTGTGCTGCCAGATAGGCGCCGTCTTGGCCGCCGATGCCGCAGATGAGAGCTGTCTTTTGAGAGGCAGACGTGGGTTTCATAGGGCGGGAGCGTAGCAGGGGCACGGCCACCAGAGAATCCCTAAAAACACTATTTTAGGACTGTTTTATTGTGGATTTTGCGCAAACCACGCCACCGTCTGGGCCAGACCGCTGGCCAGCGATACCGTCGGCTCCCAGCCCAGCACACTG